>Ga0180430_10000846_pt1 | contig 32112 bp, 31 predicted proteins | sample SS_ome_9_FD_132999 | JGI IMG/M metagenome (GOLD analysis project Ga0180430, IMG submission 132999) | Hypersaline lake sediment archaeal communities from the Salton Sea, California, USA - SS_1_S_2 metaG | ecosystem: Environmental > Aquatic > Non-marine Saline and Alkaline > Hypersaline >... | reverse complement strand
CGATGCCCCACGAGGCGGTTGAAGAGCCTCGACTTGCCGACGTTCGGGCGACCCACTATTGCGACTATAGGTTTCATTGAAGATCGTAATCCGTGATCCGTGATCCGTAAGTATGAAAGATACGCCTGCCGTCAGCCTTCCCGATAGGCCCTGGCCAGTTCACAGTTGACCCGCACGACCTCGGCGTTCAGCGCCTTGAGCGGATACCCCTCGTCGATCGGCCTCAGATCGTCCGCCTCGCCCTGCGTGCTCACCGTCCTGCCCGCCTCGACGTACCTGCCTGCCGGTACCTCCACGCCCATGAGCCTTGCGCCCGGCTCTATCACCGAACCGCGCCCCACCCTCGAGCGGAAGACGAAGGCCTGCATTCCGATGAAGCAGTCGTCCTCGACGAGCGCTGGACCATGGATCTGGCACTGGTGCGCGAGCGAAACCCGCTCGCCGACGTAAATCGCATAGCGCTTGCCGTGAACCTCGTAGGTGTTGGCCTCCAGGTGATCTCCCGTGGACTCAAGCGCGTGCATGATCACGCCGTCCTGCACGTTGGAGCCCGCCCCGATGTGGAAGGGCGTCCCCTCGTCGGCGCGCACCGACGCTAAGGGGGCGACCATGACATGGGCGCCGATGATCACATCGCCTATGACGCACGCCATCGGATGCACGAAGGCCGTCCCCGAGATGGAGGGCTGGCGCGAGACCGCGTTGAACGCGGTGACAGGATTTGCTGCGACGTTTTTCATGGCCCGCTCCAGTAGCATATCAAGCTGATATTACAACATAAAGGGGCGCCATGGCGCCCCTTGCCTATGTGGCGGAGGACGGGCTCGAACCGTCGACCTGAGGGTTATGAATCCTCCGCTCTCACCAACTGAGCTACCCCGCCTATGACTCCAATTTTGATGCGCCGATATCGCACAACGTGCCCGTTTTCGCAAGCCCTTTGGCGATGATAGCGCACCTGCAAGGTCTGCCGGGCGTCATATCCATGACGATATCAAATTGATAGACGACCCCAAATAGCCACTCTCATCAGTTAACGAATAATATTAATTAGTTAGCTAATTGATGCCCTGTATTACGCTTGGCACGAATGATGCTAAGAAGTATATGTGGTGTCTTGATACACAGAAGGCACGCGTGGAGGGACTATGAGGACATGCATATACTCGCGCATCGCGGCGCTGGCGCTGGTCATGACGGTCGCCCTTCTCTCGGCCGGCTGCCCGCACAAGGCCGGCGACTCGACGGGCTTCAGCTTCCAGGAGGAGGACATATCCGACTGGCTTGGCTCACCCGATCAGGAGCTCCCGCCCGACGAGTCGGTACCCCCGGATGAGACGGAACCTCCGGACGACACGGAGCCGCCCGACGACACGGAACCCCCTGAGGAGACTCCTCCGTATTCGGTGAGCTTGGTGAAGTTCATCAGGGTCGACGGGAGCGAGGCTGACCTGAGCGACACCCCGCTCACGATAGTCGGTCAGCTGAAGGTCTATTTCTCGAGGCCACTGGAGGAGGACGAGCGGACGGCGGTCGCAGCGGGCTTCACGCTCAAGGACCCGCTCGACTCATCCGTGCACGTATCCACTGCCAACTGGACCGCCGACAATGAGCTCCTCTATACGATCCCCAAGCGCATGAAGTACGCCACTACCTACACCGTGCACATACCCGGCCTCGACCCCGACCCGAGCTTCACGACGAGGACCAAGGGTGACATAAACGGCGACGGCGTTGCCGACGTGCTCATAGGCGAGATGAACTGGCTGGACAAGGGCCGTGTAATCATCCTGGGCGGCGCCGCACTCCCGGGCTTTTCGGGTCTCGTCAAGGAGGGGGAAAACGTAGGAGACTACTTCGGAATGGCTATAGAAATGGCCGGGGACGTAAACGGCGACGGCTACGAGGACATCCTCGTCGGCGCCCCCGGCTACGACACGAGCCTGGGCGACGACGTCGGCAAGGCATATCTGTACTTCGGCCCCGACCTGGACGACTCGAAGGTCATGGAGTTTTTCGGGGAGGCCGAGGATTCCGAGTTCGGAAACGCCCTGGCCGGCTGTGAGCTGACGGGCGACGGATTCACGGACATAATCATCGGAGCGCCAGATTACACAGCCGGAGGGTACATGGAGAAGGGGAAGGTCTACACCGTGAAGGGCGGGCAGTCTGGCACGTATTCTATCACCTCCTCCAAGGAGTATCACGTGAGCAACCTGCTCTTCGGAAGGTCCATGGCGTGCCTGGGCGAGGACGACCCGGACGGCATGGCGTACATGGTCATCGGGATGCCGGGTCTCAGCTCCGACACGGGCGCCATAGGCGTCTACAAGAGTCTGAATCTGGACGAGCTGTTCACCATCGAGGGTGACAGCCCGGGCGATGATTTCGGCAAGGCGGTCGCCGCCATAGGCGACCAGGATGGCGACGAACTCGACGACATAGTGGTCGGCGCGCCGTCAGCCTTATCCGGAAGGGGTACAGTCAAGGTTTACCGCATGACCGGCACTGTCGCCCCGACGACAACGATACACAAGGGAGTCGGCCTCAGCCCTGACGACGAGTTGGGCACTTCGGTTCTGGCAATATCCGACATCAGCGGCGACGGCAGGGAAGACCTGCTCCTCGGCGCGCCAGGATTCAGCAGCACCATGGGCCGTGTCTACGCCGTAAAGGGCGGCGACCCGATCGACCTGAGCACCGCCAAGACGCGCGACGGGGACGCCCCGGGTCTGTGCGCCTTCGGCTGGTCCAGCGCCCTGGCGCCCGATGTCACCGGCGACGGGGTCCCGGAGCTGCTGGTCGGCGAACCGGCCTATGACGGAAACAAGGGCGGCTTCATGCTGCTGAACGGCGCGCATATAGACGCTCCGCCGCTGGCGGCGGCGCACGGCGGCACGAACGACCTATTCCAGGGATTCTCCGTAGCCGGACCCTAGCGCTATTCGGCCTTCGGCTCCAGAGCCGGCGGCGGCAGCTCGAAGCCCAGGATCTTGGCCTGCATCGACTTTCCGAATGCGCTCACATCCTCCTGCATGAGGACCGTGAGCGCGTTCTTCTGCGCGTCCCCCGATGACATCGAGAAGTCGACTATCGCGCCAGGCAGCCACTGCGTTCGCCAGGACTCCGTGAAGCCCAGCGCCGCATCCGGCTCGAACCCCACCGCCTCGCCGCCCCTGACGTATGGCTTGGCGCCTATGACCTCGCGCGCGGGCATGTCGGACCTGATAGAGTATACGAGATCCCCGACGGTCGCCGGCGCTATGTCGAAGACCGCGAACTCGCCCTCGGCCTGGTCGAGCACGTCCCGCTGCTCGGCCGGCAGGACGTTGGAGCTCCCGCCCAAATTCTGCCCTGAGCGCCAGACGCGCTTCCACTTCCTGCCGCGCACGTTGCGACGCACCTCCAAGTGGGAGTAGCCCTTCAGAAGCGCCACCGCGGGCCTGCCGTCGATCTCAGGGAGCAGGCAGAACTGATACAGCTTCGTGTTGCGCGGGAGATTGAGTTTCGCACCCCCCTTGAGCGAGCCCTTCCTGAGGGTGATCTCGCGCACGGCGCCCGAGAAAAACTGCGCCCCGCTCCACCCCTGCCCCACGAGCCTGGGGCCCTCCGCCGGGTCGTCGATCACGCGCAGCGAGAAGCGCGCGCGAGAGACGATCTCGCTGCAAGCGCCCGACGCAACGTCTACGTCCAGGACGAGCGAGGAGGGCCTGCCCTCCTCCACCGCGGAGAGCGCCGCCTCAAGATCGCCGTCGCCGTCAACGTCGAAGAGATAGACCCTGGCGGCCTTCGCCGCGGTGGGCCACGAGCACTCGAAGGCCTGTTCGAAGCGCTTTGCTCCCAAGACTCCCACGCGCAGGCGGCCGCGCTCCATGAGCACCGTGTCCACGGTGCCGTCGCGGTCGATGTCGCCCTGGGCCATCCCCCAGAACTCGCCTTCGATCGAGCGGCTGGCCCAGGAGTATTTCAGCCCAGTGCCGGCGTCCCCCTTGGCGGACACAGGGGACGCGGCCATGATGAACGCGGCTATGATCATCGCGATAGTCAGGTTGCGCATCGCATCCCCCCTTCAGTCCAGCTGCGTGGAGTAGCCGAGCCTCTTGATGGCCTCGGGGTCCTTCGTCCAGTCCTTCTGCACCCTCACCCTGAGATCCAGGAAGACATTGCCGCCGACGAGCTCCTCGATCCCCTTGCGGGCGGCGGTGCCTATCTCCTTTATGCTGCGGCCGCCCTTGCCTATCACCATCCCCTTCTGCGACTCGCGCTCGACTACGATCGCCGCCCTGATCCGGGTGATGTCGTCGGCTGCCTTAGGGTCCTTGAACTCCTCTATCTCGACCGCGGCGGAGTATGGGATCTCCTGGTGCATGCGCAAAAAGACCTGCTCGCGTATGATCTCGGCGGCCAGAAACCGGACCGGGTGCGTGGTGTAGCTCTCGTCGGGATAGAACGGCTCCCCCTCGGGCAGCCTCTGCTTGATCGCCTGGATGAGCTGTGGCACCCCGTCGCCCGTGAGCGCCGAGATGAAGACGACCTCGCGAGCGCCCCAGCCGTCGCGAAGGGCCAGGGCGATGCCCTCGAACGTGTCCCGGCCCACCAGGTCGGACTTGTTGACGACCACGATGCACCTCTTCGAGCCGATCCGGTCGTACAGCCCCCGCTCCATCGGATCCTCAGGGTTGCGCGCGTCGATGAGCAGAAGCACCGCGTCCGCGTCGTCTATCACCGCGTCCACGACCTCGTTCATCGCCTTGTTGAGCGGCTTCTCCGAGAGATGAAAGCCCGGCGTGTCGAGGAAGACTACCTGCGAGCCGCCGTCGTTTAAGACGCCCATGATGCGGTGGCGCGTCGTCTGCGCCTTGGGCGTGACGATGGCTAGCCGCTCGCCGAGCATGGAGTTGATGAGCGTCGACTTCCCGACGTTGGGCCTTCCGACTATGGCTGCGAATCCGACCCGCTTGGTCATCGCCTCGCCCCTTCGTCCAGCCTCCTGTAGACCCTCACCGACCAGAACATTAGCGCCGCCAGCGCCAGCGATACCAGGCTTCCCACGACATTGAGCCAAAGCGGTATGTCGAAACCTATCTTGAACTCGAAGTCGTAGACGAGCCTCGCCGTGTGCAGAAGCGCGACGACCAAGAATATCGACCCCGCGGCGATGAGCGCGGCCTTGGGCATGGATCTTCCCTCCTTTTCGAGATGGGTAGCAAAATTCGCCCGATACGTCCACACGCTTGTTTGCCGGGCGAAGGCGATATTTTGAATGCAATCCCGAACCCGATGCGCTAATTTTTCGCCCATGAGAGAACACGCGAAGATAATCGCCACGATAGGTCCCGCCTCCAGCTCGCCCAAGGCGCTGGAGAGGATGGTCTCCGCGGGGATGGACATCGCCAGGCTCAACTTCTCGCACGGCACGCACGAGGAACACGCGGAGACGGTGCGGCGCATCAGGGCGGTCGAGAGGCGCACCGGGCGCTTCATCGGCGTTTTGGCCGACATGGGCGGGCCCAAGATCCGCACCGGGCTCGTGCCCGGCGGCGACCCGATCGAGCTCAGAAAAGGCGCCAAGGTCATCTTCGCCCCGGAGGGCAAGGCCCGGGGCGACGAGGTCCCGATATCCTTCCCGGGGCTGGCACGCGATCTGAAGCCCGGCTCCATGCTCCTAATAGACGACGGCGCCATCTCCGTCAGGGTGACTCGCACTCGAGGGGCCAAGATCGAGACCAAGGTAGAGACCGGCGGTCCGCTGCACGATCACAAGGGCATAAACCTGCCGGGGCTGGTGCTCTCCACGAGCGCGCTCACGCCCAAGGACGAGCGGGACCTGAGGTTCGCGCTATCCATCGGCGTGGACTTCATCGGGCTCTCCTTCTGCCAGAGCGCGGCCGACATAAAGAAGGCGCGCGGGATAATGCGGAGGGCGAAGCGACAGGTGCCGATCGTCGCCAAGATCGAGAGGCAGATCGCGGTCTCGCGCCTCGAAGAGATAGTCGGCGCCGCCGACGCAGCGATGGTAGCCAGGGGCGACCTGGGCGTGGAGATCCCGCTGCAGGACGTGCCCGTCGTGCAAAAGCGCATCATCTCGACGTGCGCGGCGGCGCGCAAACCGGTGGTGGTGGCCACACAGATGCTCGAGAGCATGATACACAGCGCCAGGCCCACGCGCGCGGAGGCAACCGACGTATCCAACGCGGTCTTCGAGGGGGCGGACGCGGTGATGCTCTCGGCGGAGACCTCCATCGGCGCCGATCCGATAAACGCCGTGAGGACGATGGCGGAGATCGTCGGTGCTGCCGAGGACAGCCCCTACATCATGCGTCGCACCTACGTGCCGGACGAGTCGGACCGCTCGGTGGAGCTCGCCACCGCGCGCGCGGCGTGCTTCGCCGCCGAGGAGGCCGGGGCCCGCGCCATCTGCGTCTTCACGCAGACCGGGCGCAGCGCGCGCATGGTCTCGGCGCAGAGGCCGGGCGTGGGGATCGTGGCGATAACGGAGAGCGAGGACGCGGCGCGCCACGCGCAGATCTACTGGGGCGTGACCCCGCTGTGCATTGGAAAGTGGCGCGCGATAGACTCGATGCTGAAGACGGGGCTGGCCGCCCTCAAGAAGGCCCGGCTAATCTCCTCCGAGGACACGATAGTGGCGGTCGCAGGCAGCACACCCGTGGCCGGCGCCACGAACATGATCAAGGTGCTCGAGGTGTGAGCCCCTCCACCATCTCCACGTAGGCGTCGGCGTCGAACTTGCGCCTGAGCCCCGAGTCGTTCATGTAGCGCACCCCGCCGAAGACCCTCCGCTGCCCCCACGGCCTGTCGTGCGTCCCGAAGCACCACGAAATCCCGGCGTAGCCGTTGGGGTCGCGCCCGTCGAGCTCGTAGCGGTCGTTGAGCTCCACAAGTATCCTGAAGGCCTCCGCAGGGTCGCGCGTCCACTCGATCACCTTCTTGCCCCAGTACATGCGCATGTAGCCGTGCATCCTGCCGGTGAGCGCCATCTGGCGCTGGGCCGCGTTCCAGTACGGGTCGTGCGTCGTCGCCCTCTCGAGCTGCCTCTTGGTATAGACGAACTCGCGCCGGTCCTTCTTGTGCGCGGCCAGCGCCTTCTTGGCCCAGTCGGATATCCCCTCGAACGAGTCGTAGTGCGGATTGTAGAATGCGAAGTTCATCGCCAACTCGCGGCGGACGATGAGCTCCTCGAGAAACGGCTTGGCCCCTCCTTTGAGCTTTGAGCTTTGACCTTTGACCTTGTTCACCTCGAGCGCCACCTCCAGCGGCGAGATCTGACCGAAGTGCAGATAAGGCGATAGCTCGGAGGTGCCGGCCTTGTTTGGATCGTTTCTGTCGGCATCGTAGGCGGCCAGCCTCGATCTCACGAAGCGGCGCAGGCGCGCGAGCGCCTCCTTACGCCCGCCCCTGGCCGCGCCCGCGAGCGCAGGGGAGCTCTTGACCCTGAGCATCTTGAGTGCACCGTCTATGTCCTTGAGGTCTATGAAACCGGTATCGAGCTTGATGGGGCGCGACTTGAGCCTGCGCCTCCGCAGCGGGACCATATAGCGATCCAGCAGGCGCTCGACCTTGGGACGAAGAACAGCCGCCGAGTAGGCCTGCTTTTCCATCGCCGCCTCGACGGGGACGACGACGTCGCTCTCCACCTGAGTCGCTCTGCACTTGATTCCTTTGGCCATCCTCTCGCGCCAGCGCCTCTGGATCTTGATGTATCCGCGGTCGCAGACCACCTCGCAGGCCGACTTGGCCAGCGCCACCGCGCCCTTCTCCGGACTGACAGGCTGCACCAGAAACGAGGCCCCGCGCTCGCGCACGGCCTCGGCCGTCTCGCACAGCCCCTCCAGCATGAAGCGATAGTGATTGGCGTTGGCGCGGGGGAATTTGGGCGTGAGTCCGAAGAAGACGACAAGGGGTTTCCCGAGCTCATTCGCCCTCTCGATCGCGAACTCGAACGCGTGGTTAAAATGCGCGCGCTGAGCCTGCTGCATCCAATAGAGGACGTAGCGACCTTCGGCCACTGGCTTTGAGTTGAGATCCTTCACTCGCTCGGCGTGTATCACCTGCGCTCCCTGCCCTTTCCGGAGTCCGTGACGGTTATGAGCTCCTCCGGATAGGGCTCGAAGAAGGTCTGGCTCATCAGGTATTCGTCTCCGAAGCGCACGACCATGGAGCGCAGTATCGACTGCGGCACGGACAGCGGCACGCGGCTCGCGCGGTATTTCTCCACCGTCTCGAGGAAGTAGCCCCGCTCCTCCTTCGCCAGGCCCTTGGAGACGTGCCCGAAGGCGTGCATGAGTGCGTTGACGTTGGCCGTATAGCGCGGCGAGCGCTCGCAGGCCTTGCACAGCTCAGAGGCGTAGTGCGCGATCACGTCTCCGGGCTTCTGCTTTTCCGGGTTGGCGACGATCCTGCCCAGCACCGAAAGCTGCCTCTGGCTGTAGGCCATCAGCATATATTTGTTTCGCGAGTGGAAGCCGACCAGCTCGCGCATGGAACCCGACTCCCGCACCGTGCGGAAGTCGGCTATGGAGAAGAGCTTCGTGAGGAAGTTCTCGCGGATCTTGAAGTCCTTGAGCCTGGCCTCGTCCTCCACCGCCTTGTGCGGAAAGCGCTCGAGCACCGCCCCGCCGAAGAAGCCCTGTCCCTTAGACGTTATCGCCGCGGACTTGCCAGCCTGCGGGTAGACCTTCACGTCCCTCACGCCGCACGAGGGCGAGCGGCTCTTGAGCAGGAAGCCGTCGACCTCGCCCAACGATTCCAGGTACTCGGCAACGAAGCTTCGCATCCTCTCGGTGACGTCCAGGCCGGTCTCGGGCTGGACGAGGCTTCGATCGCCGCGGGCCTCGACTATCCTTATAGGATCGCGCGGGACCCCCAGGCCTATCATGACCTCGGGGCATGGAGTGATAAACTCCACGAAGGGTTTGAGCGATTCGACGAAGTGGTCGGGAATGCTCATGCCGTTCCAGCGGCACTCCTCGAAGCCTAAGCAGCGGCTGACCAGGAGCTTGGGTCTGGAAAACTGCCTCATGTGGCCTCCCTAGAACTGCTCGGCTATCCTCCTGGCGGCGGCCACGGCCGCCTCCTGCCTGCGGCGGGCCTCCTCGGGCCCCTTCTGCATAGTGGGCTCGACGACTGTCTGCCTGATATCCGTTATGCCTATGAAGGAGAGCGCGAGCTGAATGTAGTTGCGGCAGTAGTCCAGGTCCTCGCCCTGCGTGCCCGGCGAGTACTCGCCTCCGCTGGCGAAGGATATATAGCATGGCCTGCCCGTCACCAGGCCCGTGTAGCCCTTGTCGGGCAAGTACTCGAACGTGTGGGAGGGCTGTATTATCACGTCCAGATAGTGCTTGAGCCTATAGGGTATTCCGAAGTTCCACATCGGAACGGCGAAGACGTACTTGTCCGCGTCCATGAAGTCCTCGATGATGCCCTCCACCTTCATCCACGACAGCTGCTCCTCGTTCGTGGCCTGGTGTCCGTGCATGATCGAGTACTTCGCGCCAAGCGTCTGGCCGTCCATCGGCGGCAGCTCCATCTTGAAGAGGTCGTGTATGTTCACCTGGGCGTCCAGGTCTCGCTTCATATAGGAGTCTATAAACTGGTTGGCAACGGCGACGGAATGGGACCTTATGCCGCGAGGCGAGGCCTTAACGAATAGCACCTTGCTCATCTTCCCCCCTTTTCTATGGAGTGCCCTCGAGCTTGCGCAGGGCCTCCCGGGCGGCGGCCTGTTCGGCCGCCTTCTTGCTGGCGCCTCGGCCCACGCCCCAGAGATCGTCCTGGATGTACAGGTGTATCTCGAAGGTCTTGGCGTGGTCGGGACCCGTGGTCTTCTGGAGCCGATAGCGAGGTACAGAGCGAAAGCGCGACTGCGAGACCTCCTGGAGCCGGGTCTTGAAGTCGCGCACGAAGCCAGCGCCGCCCACGCGGTCCAGGACGTCCTCGTAGATCGAGGCTATCGCTCCGAAGGCCTTCTTGTAGCCCCGGTCCAGGTAGATTGCGCCGAAGACCGCCTCCAGCGCGTCGGAGAGCAGCGACGGTTTGTCGCGGCCGCCGGTCTGATCCTCGCCCTTCCCCAGATAGAGATATTCGCCAAGGCCCAACACCCTGGCCAGGTCCGCCAGCTGCCCCTCGTTCACGATTGCCGCGCGCAGCTTCGACAGCTCGCCCTCGGGCGAGTCCGGGAAGCGCTCCATGAGCATGTGACTCACCACGAGCTCCAGCACCGCGTCGCCCAGATACTCCAGGCGCTCGTTGTGCTCGGTGGGCGCCAGCCTCATCTCGTTCGCATAAGATTTGTGTATGAGGGCGCGCCTGAGGTTCTCACGCCTCTTGAACTTGTAGCCTATCACCCTCTCCAGGCCCTTGAGCCTGGCCTTCTCCTCGCCGTTCATTCCCACTCCCCGCTGACTGCTCCGCCAACCGTCCCGGTCACCCTGGCCCTTCCCATCTCGGCATATCCCACGATGCCGGCCCCGAGCCTCACGACCACGGCGTTGTCCGAGAACGCCTCGACCACACCAGCGTCGTCCGGCTCCTCGGACGTTACAATGACATCCATCGAGCTCCCGATCAAGCCATTGAGGAACGTCAGCCTCTTTTTTTGCGCCAGACGCCGAATCTGGGCCGCCCGCCTGCGCTTCTCGCCATGCGGCACCTGGCCCGGCATCCCGGCCGCAGCCGTGCCGGCCATCGCGGAGTACGGGAAGACGTGCATGCCGGCCAGCGGCATCGACTCCAGCATCTCGACCGTGGATTCATGATCCCCGGCGGCCTCCCCGGGAAATCCCGCGATGATATCGGCGGTGACCGCGATTCCGGGAACCGCCTCCAAGAGCCTCTCGACCGTGCGAAGCGCCTCCCGCGAGGTATATCGCCTCCTCATCGCTCTCAGCACGGGATCGGAGGCGCTCTGCAGCGAAAGGTGCACGTGCCTGCAGACGCCCCCGCCGGCGATGGCGCTGACGATCCCGGCTGTCAGGCCCGTGGGGTCGAGCGAGCTGAGCCTGAGCCTGGGCACCGACTCGTCCTGCGCGAGGAGCTCGAGCAGACCTTCCAGATTCGCGCCGTCTTCGAGACCGCTGCCGTACTGGCCGATATCTATGCCGGTCAGCACTATCTCCCGGTGGTGGCGCCCGAGCTCCCGCGCGCGGCGCACCACCTCGTCAATCGGCACGCTCCGCGAGGCGCCCCGCGCCTTGGTGATGATGCAGTAGGAGCAGCTCCTGTCGCAGCCGTCCTGGATTTTGAGGAAGGCGCGCGCCCGGGACTGCGGCCCCAGCGCCGCGCAGGCGAGCGCAGAATCCGGATCCGGGCTCGAAGCGGCGCCTCTCCCCGCCAGCGCGAGCACGTAGTCGATTAGGGACCCCCTCTCGTCCGCCCCGAAGACCTCGTCCACGCCCGCTATGCGGGCCAGCTCATCGCGCCCAGTCTCCCCGAGACACCCCATCGCGACTACCTTCGCCCCGGACACTCGGCGCACGGCCCTGCGCACCATCTGTCTGGACTGTGCGGCGGCCAGGCCGGTCACGGTGCAGGTATTGATGATATAGAGATCCGCCTCGGAATCGAAGCCCACGACGCTCAACCCGGCCTGGGACAGCGCCCTGGCGACGCCCTCGGAGTCGGACCAGTTCGCCTTGCAACCTAAAGTGGTAATAGCAACTCGTATCACATTGACTCCAAGAAGGTTTAGGTCGAGGCTGAGGCTGAGCGTATAAAATAACTTAGCCTTAACCTTGGCCTTAACCTCAGCCTTAACCTCAACCTTCTATCCATCCTCCTCCTATGACCTCGTCCCCTTCATAGAATACGGCGGCCTGTCCAGGCGCCACCGCGCGCACCGGCTCGTCGAAGACGACGCTGGCCGCATCCCCCGCCTCCGCCTTGACGGTGGCTGGGGAGCCGGCGTGCGCGCTGCGGATCTTGACGAGCGCCCTCAGGGGCCCCTCGGGGGGGCTGATCCACACCGCACCGTGCACCGTAAGCTCCCTGCTCATGAGATCCCCGTCCGAACCGAGCACGACACGGTTTCGCTTTGCGTCGATCGACAGGACGTACGTCCTTCGGCCGAAGGCCGCCCCCAGCCCCCTGCGCTGGCCCACGGTGTAGCGATGGATGCCGCGATGTCTGCCCAAGACCTCGCCGTCCGTGTCCACAAAATCGCCCGGCCCCTTCGCGAGCGCCCCGGCGCTTCCCTCGACGAAGCGCGAATAGTCCTCCCCCCGCGCGAAGCAGACGTCCTGGCTCTCGGCCTTGCCCGCGTTTGCGAACCCCAGACTTCGAGCCACGGCGCGCACCTCGTCCTTTTTCATCCCGCCCAGCGGAAGCAGGAGCCTGGATAGATCGTCGCGGCCCACCTCGAAGAGGAAGTAGGACTGGTCCTTCTTTCCGTCGAGCGCCCTCATGAGCCCAGGGCCCTTGCCCGGCGCGGGCGTCCTCGCGTAGTGGCCGGTCGCTATCAGTTCGGCGCCCAAGGAGTCCGCCGTGCGCGCCAGCGCCGGAAACTTGATGGCGCTGTTGCAGCGGACGCACGGCGAGGGGGTCCTGCCGCCGAGATAGCCCTCGACGAAGGGGCGCACGATGCGATCTCTAAACTCCGTGCGCAGGTCCAGCACTTGATGTCTGATGCCCAGCCTTTCGCAAACCTCGCGCGCGTCCATCCTGTCCTGGGCGGAGCAACAGCTCGGCCCCTTCATGCCTTGGCACGTGAGAAGGTTCATGGAGACGCCGACGACCTCGAGGCCGCGCTCGCACAGGACCGCCGCCGCGACCGAGGAGTCCACGCCACCGCTCATCCCGACGATAACCTTCTGTCGTCTCACTTTGAACACACCCCTCCTGCACGTCCGGCACGGACGCGGAACATGAGCTACTCCCCCTTTTTCTCTAGATATTCGAGGCGCCTCTCAAGCTCCACTATGGAGCGGCGCAGGCCGTCGATGGTCTCGCCGAAGGGATCGGGCAGCGTCCCGTGCGAGAGGTCGTACTCGTGCTCCTCGCCCTCGTGCACGATGGGCTCCCTGCGGTGCACCACCTTGCCCGGAGTGCCAACCACCGTGGAATAGCTGGGCACGTCGTGTATGACCACCGAGGAGGAGCCTATCCGGCTGTCGTGTCCTATCCTGACCGGCCCCAGGATGATCGCCCCCGCACCCACGACCACCTTGTCCTCCAGCGTGGGGTGCCTCTTGCCCTTGCTCCAGCTCGTGCCTCCGAGCGTCACACCCTGGTAGAGCGTCACGTCGTCCCCGACCTCGGTGGTCTCGCCCACGACGATCCCCATTCCGTGGTCTATGAAGAAGCGCCTGCCGATCCTCGCCCCGGGGTGGATCTCTATGCCGGTGATCCAACGGGCAAGGTGCGAGAACAGCCTTGCGATAAGCTTCAAGTGATGGTTCCAAAGACAGTGCGCAACCCTATGTACTATAAGGGCGTGCAGACCTGGGTAGCAGAGGACTATCTCCAGCCTCGAGCGGGCCGCCGGGTCCCTGTCGAAGACCATCCTGAAGTCGTCCCTTATCGTCCTAAAAAGGCCCATCGGCTCCCGTCCTCAGTCGGGGCGACCGGATTCGAACCGGTGACCTCTTGTGCCGGTTTGACACGTTTTTTTGATCATCGCCATTCTAGCTTCAGTCGGGGCGACCGGATTCGAACCGGTGACCTCTTGCACCCCAAGCAAGCACTCTAGTCCAGGCTGAGCTACGCCCCGACTGAAACGAGAATCAGGTTGTCAAAAAAACGTCTGTCAAACCGAGCACCCGCCAACGCTGGCGTGGCGGGCACCCCAAGTCCGCCTTCGAATCTTCGGCGGATCCTCGACGCTGCTTACGATTTTTTAATGAAAAAAATCGTGCAGCGTCGGGACAAGCACTCTAGTCCAGGCTGAGCTACGCCCCGACTGAAGAGAGGAACCCGAATGCGCAGCCGATCCCTCGTCAAAGCGACGGGAAGGCCGCCGAACTACGATCTGATGACCGAGAGGATCTCCTCCAGGTCCTTCTTTATCTTCTGAAAGGCCTTCACGCTGCCCCTGTCCATACCCCTCCTGGCGGGCGCGGACACGTCATCGACCTCGTCATCCTCCGAGTCGGGCTCGGCGAAGACCTCGAGCTGCCTGGGGACCTCGCCCTCCGGCTCGCGCTCGACCGGCGCCGCCTCCTCCTTGACCGCAGCAGAGGGAGCATCGCCCCTGGAGAACTCCTTGAGCCTCTTGCGGGCCCCGTTTATCGTAAATCTCTCCTCGTAGAGCAATTCCTTAATGCGAAGGAGCAGCTCGACGTCGCGCCTCTTGTAGAGCCTCTGGCCCGACTTCGACTTGGAGGGCTTGATATCGGGGAACTCCGACTCCCAATATCTGAGGACGTAGGGCTTGACGCCCACAAGATCGCTCACCTCTCCGATCCGAAAATAAAGTTTGTTAGGGATCTGTGGCATAAGCCACCCCTTTCCTGATCTTGACATCAGACTACACGACCACCCGCCGCTACTGTGGCGAGGGATGTCGTCTCAAAAAGGCTTCAGCGCTACATCTGCTGCTGCGGCGGCGGAGGCGCCTCGGCCCCGCTCTTGTTCAGGGCGGCCTTGAGCACCTGGCTGGGCCTGAAGGTCAGCACCCTGCGGGCCGTTATCTCGATCTCCTCGCCGGTCTGAGGGTTGCGCCCGATGCGGGGCCTCTTCTGACGGACCACGAAATTGCCGAAGCCGGAGATCTTTATCTTCTCACCCTTCTCCAGAGTCTCCTTCATCGTGTCGAAGACCAGCTCCACTATCTCAGCCGACTCCTTCTTCGAAAAACCAACCTTCTCGTAGATCTGCTCTATAATGTCGGCCTTCGTCATAACGACCTCCCTTCTTCCCGCCGCAACCGCTGCCGTTAAGCGGCCCCGACGCCGGTTTATCGATATCTATCTCAGCTCCGCTCCAAGCTTCGCCGAGAGATCACCCACTATCCTCTCCTGCGCGGCGTTCACCTCTTCGTCGGTCAGCGTGCGGTCGCCACGCGAAAACCTCAGCGCGATCCCGAGGCTCCTCGCACCCTTCGGCAGAGCCCCTCCCTCGAAGACGTCGAAGAGCTCCACGTCGTCGAGTATCTTCACGCCGCCGTCAGATATGACCTTCTCGACTTCGTAAAAGGGTATCTGCTCGTCGAGCACTATCGCGATATCGCGCGTGACGAACGGGAAGCGCGAGAACTCCTCGTAGCGCGGCATCTCGGACTGTGCGCGCTCCGCGAGCTTCTCGAAGTCGAGTTCGAAGACGTAGACGTCCTGGGTCAGATCGAGCCTGTTCGCCAGGTCAGGGTGTATCTGACCGACGTAGCCCATCCTCGAGCCGCCGAGGAGCACGTAGGCGAAGCGCCCAGGATGCAGAAAGCCCGGCGCGGGTCCCCTCTGGTAGATCACCTCGTCGTCGAGGCCCAGCGAGTCAACCGCGGTCTCTACGGCGATCTTGACGTCGTAGAAGTCGACCATCTCCTTCGATCGGTCCCAGGATCCGGGGTACCTGTGCCCGGTGATAGCTCCGCAGACCATGCGCGGCTCCTCCACCGAATCCAGCGCCTTGGTCCTGAGGTATACCCTCTGGAGCGTGAAGAACCTGGCGTCGGTACGCTGCCTCATGAGGTTGAGCGCCACCGTCTGGATGACGTTGGGGACGAGCGTGGTGATCATGACGCCGTTCTCGTTGGAGAGGGGGTTGGCGACCTTGATGGGCTCGGTCGAAAGCGACCGAAACGGCTCGAGCGCCTCCTCCGAGGTGAAGCCGTACGTCACTATCTCGGTGAGCCCGGATCCGATCATCGCGTTCCTGACGGCGGTCTCGTACTTGGAGTGCCTGGGCCTGACGATCGGCTTCATCGGCACCGCGGGCATCGTCTCCGCTATCTTCGAGTAGCCGTGCACCCTGGCGATTTCCTCTATGAGGTCGATGGGCCTGGTTATGTCGGGCCTGCCGGTCGGGACCGTCACCGAGACGCGTCCGCCCTTGGGACCCGTCACGCCGAAGCCCAGCCGCCTGAGATACTTCGCCATGGCGGCCGCCTCGATATCGGTTCCGAGTATACGGTTGGCCTCGGAGGCAGCGAGCGCAAGCCTCCTGGCGGCGATCCTCTTCGGGTAGCGATCGACCCAGTCCGTCGTGGGCGTCCCCCCAGCGATCTCTATTATGAGAGCGGCCAGCCTGTGCAGCGCCTCCACGACGCCGCTCGGGTCCACACCGCGCTCGAAGCGCCTCGAGGACTCCGTCGCCAGCCCCAGCCTCTTTGACGTGCGGCGCACACCGGTGGGCTCGAAGTAGGCGCTCTCCAGCAGGACGTCGGTCGTGCCGTCCGTCACCTCGGAGTTCTCGCCGCCCATCACTCCCGCCACGGCCACAGGGCGCTCGCCGTCGCAGATCATCAGGTCTTCCGAGCACATCTTCCTCTGGACGCCGTCAAGCGTGGTGAAGCTCTCGCCGTCTTTGGCCACCCTGACCACGATCCTCCGGCCTGCGAGCCTGCCCAGGTCGAAGGCGTGCAGCGGCTGGCCCAACTCGATCATCACGTAATTCGTGGCGTCGACCACGTTGTTGATCGAGCGTACGCCGCAGGCGGCGAGCCTGGCGGCCAGCCACTGGGGCGAGGGGCCGATTTTCACACCCCTGATGACGCGGGCGGCGTAGCGCGGGCACCGGGCCCGGCTCTTAACCGACACCTTGGCCGCGCCGGCCATCTTGCCCTGACCGCGGGGGGCCTTGAGCTTCCTCTGTTTGAGCTTTCCGCCGGTCAGGGCGGCGACCTCGCCGGCGCAGCCCTTCACGGACAGGCAGTCCGCCCTGTTCGGCGTGACGCCGATCTCGAATATGGCGGTGCGGCCGGCCTCCTCAAGAGACTCAACCTCGAGCCCGCTCATCGTCAGGATGTCGGCCAGCTTGGCCGGCCTCACCCTCACGTCCACGAACTCCTTCAACCAGTCGAGTGGAAATCTCATATTTGGATCACGCCTGTCATCCTGAGGAGCAGCTTGTGCCGTAAAGCTCTAGCCAACCGTGATGCGACGAAGGACCCCCATGAAACAGTTGCCACTGTGATCAATGGGATCCTTCGGCGTCGATACGGTTGCATAGTGTACCTATGCTAAAACGACGCCTCAGGATGACACTCCTTTCAAAATTGTTCCAAAAATCTCAAATCGTTCTCGAAGAACAGCCTGATATCGTTGATCGCGTACTTGAGCATCGCGATGCGCTCCACCCCCATGCCGAAGGCGAAGCCGCTGTATTTTTTGGGATCGACGCCCACGTGCCCGAAGACCACGGGGTCGACCATGCCGCAGCCGAGGATCTCCAGCCAACCGCTCTGCTTGCAGACGCGGCAGCCGGAGCCGCCGCACATCACGCACTGTATGTCGACCTCGGCCGAGGGCTCGGTAAACGGGAAGTAGCTGGGCCTGAAGCGCACTCCCAGGCTCGGACCGAACATGCGGTGGCAGAACGTGGAGAGCACGCCCTTCAGATCGCCCATGGTAATGTCGTCGTCCACCATGAGCCCCTCCACCTGATGGAACATCGGCGAATGGGAGACGTCGTTGTCGCGCCTGTAGACCGCGCCTGGAAACACCGCACAGATCGGGGGCTTCGTCGACTCCATCACGTGGATCTGGACCGGCGAGGTGTGCGTGCGAAGGAGCCGACCGCCCTCCACGTAGAAGGTGTCCTGCATATCCCTCGCCGGATGGTCTGCCGGGACCCCGAGAGCCTCGAAGTTGTAGTAGTCGGTCTCGATCTCGGGACCCGTGTGGACCGAGAAGCCCATGTCTGTGAATATGGACAGGATGTCGGACATCGCGGTGCGGAGCGGGTGCGCCCTGCCGAACGCTATACCCCTGCCCGGCATGGTTATATCTAGCTTTTCACCGGCGACCCTCTCGCGGATCCTCTCCTTGCCCATAGAGGTGGCGAGTTCTGTCACCTTCGACTCCACCATCGATTTGACGATGTTGATCTCGCGTCCGACCTGCGGCCTCTCGTCGGGGCTCACCTCCTTGAGCGACTTGAGCACGGACGTGATCAGCCCCTTGCGCCCGAGGTACTTGACCCTGCACGCCTCCACCTGGGAGGCGTCGGAGACCTCCGTCAGCTCGGTCTCCGCCTGCCTCCTGATATCAGCTATGTCCCTGAGCAGCCTCTCCTTCAAATCGCCCCCGCCCTCTGTGGAGTCATGCCCCCTTCGACATGTCTACGATTGCGGCGAAGTCCTCCGGGTGGCTCGTAGCCAGCTCGGCCAACATCTTGCGATCGAGCTCCACGTTGTGCTTCTTGAGCCCTCCGATGAGCTTGCTGTAGGACGTCCCGCCGTCCCGCGCGGCAGCCGCTATCCTGGTCTGCCAAAGGCCTCTGAAGTCGCGCTTCTTGAGCTTGCGACCCACGTAGGCGTACTTCAGCGCGTGATCGACCGCCTCCATCGCGGAGCGGATGAGCCTGCTGCGACCGCTGTGGAATCCCTTGGCCTGTTTCAGCACCTTGTTGCGACGGCGCCTTGCCTTGAAACCGCGTTTTGCTCGTGGCATCTTCTCTACCCTTCCTTTCGATCAGCCAACCATCAGCAGCTTGGAGACCCGTTTCGAATCGGACTTTGAGACGTAGGCCTTCGAACGAAGTCGCCTCTTCTGCTTCGTGGTCTTGCTGCTCAGGATATGGCGCAGTTTTGAGCGCTTCCTTTTGATCTTGCCAGATTTCGTGGCGCGGAAGCGCTTCACTGCGCCACGTTTGGTCTTTAACTTCGGCATCACTTCCTCCTCAATAAGCTGAAAAACTCAGTCTCGTAAGAACGCCCCCTCATTTCTTGAGGGGCGATAGCATCATGAACATCTGCCTCCCCTCCATCTTGGGGAAGCTCTCCACGTTGCCCAAGTCGCGAAGCTCCTCGACGACGCGCTTCATGCGCTCCCTGCCGAGATCGACGTGGGCCATCTCCCTGCCCCTGAAGCGGATGGTGATCTTGACCTTGTTGCCTTCATCCAAAAAGCGCTTGATGTGCCTGAGCTTGACCTGGAAATCGTGCTCATCCGTGCTCGGGCGCATCTTGATCTCTTTGATCACCACCACCGTCTGCTTCTTCTTCTGCTCGTGCTTGCGCTTGCTCTGGTCGTACTTGTACTTGCCGTAGTCCATTATCTTGCAGACGGGCGGCCTGGAGGTGGGCGCGATCTCGACCAGATCGAGCCCGACGTCCTCGGCCATCCTCTGGGCCTCTCGGGTCTGGACCACCCCGACCTGTTCGCCGTCGGCACCTATTAGTCTGATCTCCGGCACCCTTATCCGCCGGTTCACCCTCAGGTCATCGGACCTGTCGGGCCTGCCTCGAAAGAATTTTCCCCTACGAATAGCAACACCTCCTTTGTATCAGTTTACCCGCTCCTCGACCTCGTGCTCGATGCGCCGGCTCAGATCCTCCAGCGGCATCGCGCCCAGATCTCCCTCGCGGCGGGAGCGCACGGAGACCGATCCGGCCTGTGCCTCCTTGGCGCCCACCACGAGCATGTATGGCACCTTGGCGAGCTGCGCCTCCCTGATCTTGAGGCCCAGCTTCTCGTTGCGGTCGTCCACCTCTACCCGCAAGCCCTTCTGTCTCATCGCGAGCGCGACGTCGTGCGCGTATTCGCCCTGCGCCTCGCTGACACAGAGGACCAGAGCCTGCACGGGTGCAAGCCACGGGGGAAACGCCCCGGCGTAGTGCTCGATGAGTATGCCGAAGAAGCGCTCGAGCGAACCCATGAGCGCCCTGTGGATCATGATGGGCTGATGCCTCTTGCCGTCGCTGCCCACGTAGTCCATGCGATACCGCTCCGGCAGGTTGAAGTCGACCTGGATGGTCGTGCACTGCCAGGCACGGCCGAGCGAGTCCTTGATCTTGATGTCGATCTTAGGACCGTAGAAGACGCCCTCGCCCGGATCGACCTGGAAGCCGAGCCCGGAGCTCTCCAGAGCCTCCCGGAGGGCCCCCTCCGCCTGCTCCCACGCCTCGTCGCTCCCCACGTGCTTGGGAGGCTTGGTCGACAGGTAGATGTCGAAGTCGGAGAAGCCGAAGGAACGCAGGATGTACAGCGAGAACTCCAGCGTGCGCGCTATCTCGTCCTTGAGCTGATCGCTCCGACAGAAGATGTGCGCATCGTCCTGCGTGAATCCCCTCACCCGCATGAGCCCGTGGAGCACGCCCGAGCGCTCGTAGCGGTAGACCGTCCCCAGCTCCGCCCACCTCAGCGGAAACTCGCGATAGCTGCGCAGCCTCGTCTTGTAGACCTCGATGTGGAACGGGCAGTTCATCGGCTTGAGCTCGTACTCCATGTCGTCCACGATCATCGGGGCGTACATGTTCTCCCGATAGAAGTCCCAGTGCCCCGAGGTCTTCCACAGCTCCAGCCGGGCGATGTGCGGGGTGAAGAGGATCTCGTAGCCGTTTTGCACGTGCGCGTCGCGCCAGAAATCCTCCATCGCCTTGCGTATCCTCGCCCCCTTCGGATGCCAAAGCACCAGGCCGGGCCCCAGCTCCTCCATCGTCGAGTACAGGTCGAGCTCGCGGCCGAGCTTGCGGTGGTCGCGCTTGGCGGCCTCCTCCAGCTTGCCCAGGTGGTCCTCGAGCTCCTTCTCCGTGGGGAAGGCAGTGCCGTAGATGCGCTGGAGCTGCTGCCTGGCCTCGTCGCCCCTCCAGTAAGCCCCGGCGACGCTCAGGAGCTTGAAGGCGCCTATGTCGCCGGTGCTCTCCACGTGGGGGCCGCGGCAGAGGTCCGTAAATTCGCCGTGTCTGTAGACAGTAATCCTCTCGCCCTCGGGCAGCTCGTCGATGAGCTCGAGCTTATACGGCTCGTCCTTGAAGATCTTGCGCGCCTCGTCGCGAGTGACCTCCTCACAGACGAAGGGGATCTTCTCCGCGACGATCCGCGACATCTCCTTCTCGATCTTGCCCAGATCCTCGGGCGAGAACGCGCGCTCGTAGTCGAAGTCATAGTAGAAGCCGTCCTCGACCGCGGGCCCGATCGTTATTCTCACACCGGGAAACAGACGATTGACGGCGTCGGCCATAACGTGCGCCGCCGAGTGCCTGAGCCTCTCGAGTTCCAACAGCTCCTTGTCACCCTTTTCAGCCATAACACCCATCATCTTTCAGCAGGACATATAGACTCAGGGCATAGAGTTTAGACTTTCCCTAAACCCCATGCCCTACCCCCACAGTAATGTGGGCCTTACTGGACTCGAACCAGTGACCCCTTGCGTGTCGAGCAAGTGCTCTAGCCAACTGAGCTAAAGGCCCAAATTTCTACTGCTGACTCGTTCACAAAACAAACGACTGAGGGACATCAGCTTTCTCCTGATTGCCACCCCCCCACATCTGACATCGCATACGCCCTTATAATCGGAATAACTCTTGGATCCGGCTGTCCTTTTGTCCTTGTATACTCGAACAAAACTGCTGAGCGGCAATCCAAGCTCGCTCGACCAAAAGTTCTTCAGATCCTCATCGTCCTGATCGGCACGTAAATACAGTGAACACCTTATTTTGTTGGAATCTACTTTATAAACCCCTTTTAAAACAGCCAAAAAAAACTTCAATATCAAAGGGTCGGAACTACCTAGGCTCGTATCCCCGGATCTCTTTCGCCCCTCGCCCATATAAAGTGCAGCCAGGGCAAGCTCTTGAATTGCAGCACTATCGCTGTTGATCTTCGCCAGCACGCTCAACGCTTGACGCTCGGCATCCTCAAGCCTCATCCTCTTCTGCTTATTGTGCCAAAGAGCCGCTCTCTTACGTGCTTTAACCAGCCCCTGCTTCCATCTCCCGGACAACTTCTCTCTCTGCTCGGATGAAAGCTTTATATCTTTGAACCAGCCGCTCAGAGTTGACCTAGGTATACCCAAACGGCTTTCGATTTCCCGGTAGGAATGCCCTTCCTTTCTAAGGCGAAGGGCGCGCCCCCTTGACCCGTACCACTTTGACCTCATGTATACTTACTTACATCACTGGTTCAGATGAATCAACTCATAACTAATTGAAAAGTGAAATACTGGAAGGGGATTATGATGTCAAGAACTTGATTTTGCGGAAATTATTTTAAGTCATCTCAAGCTACATATCATATATCAGCTCTAACCAATTGATAAATAATGCTTTGAAGATACCGTTATTTACTCCCACCCATCCCTCTCACCGTGTCCTTTACATCAGAGCACAGTTACGAGGGCCGGGTGGGAGCCGTGCGATCTTCGGTTCGCCACCAACACGGCAAACCAGGATGATCGATCTGGACTCCCTTCAGGCGCTCTCCCGAATTCCATGAAATTCGGGATCCCGGCCCGAAAACCTTGACTCCGTCTCAGGGAGTGCTGGGGAACCGACACCGGCCGGAAACCGATATTGTTGTTGCGGTTGTCCGGGTGGTTGTTGTTGCGATTAGCCGCACGCAGGTTCCTCGGATTATTGTTGTTCCAGGAACCGCCGCGGAGTCACCCAACAGTTTTGATCGATCACCCCTCTTTCTTCACCAGTCATTCCCGCATGCCTTAAGCGGGAATCCAGTCTGGATCCCCGATTCAAACACTCGGGGATAACATCCTGTTTCACTCCGGGAAGACATCTGAATTAGAGCTCTCCATAAAGATCATTCCATTCCGGATTCATCTTTTCGATCAGCTCCAATTTCCACTTTCGCTTCCACTTCTTCAGCCTCTTCTCGCGAAGTATAGCATTCTCAGGATCCTCATAACGTTCATAGTAAACCAGACTAGTTACATCGTATTTCTCAGTAAAACCTATAGCCACTTTATTCTTGTGCTCCCAGACTCTCTTGGGGAGGTTTGATGTAATGCCTACGTAGAGCGTGCCGTTTTTTTTACTCGACAGAATGTAGACGTAATAGTCTTTCATGGTCCTTGTTTTCCTACATGGCTGGATCCCCGATAGAATCACTCGGGGATGACACCGTTTTGAGTCTATACCACGGGTATGATGTCATCCCAACATCTTCTTGTCATCCCCGAATGGGGTAATCGGGGATCCAGTCTGGGGAGTATACAACTGGATTCCCGCTTTCGCGGGAATGTCGCCATAAAAAACCGCCGCGCACTCAAGTGCGCGGCGAGAGTAAAAGACAAAAGAGTAAAAGTCTACGTTACTATTTGGAGTCCTGGGGAACCGACACCGGCCGGAAACCGAGACTGTCGTCGCGGCTGACCGGGTGGTTGTAGTAGCGACTAGCCGCACGCAGGCGCCTCGGATTAAAGCTGACCCAGGAACCGCCGCGGAGGACAAATTTGGATGAACCCTCCACCCAAGGGCTGGATGTCCACTCCCAGACGTTACCTATCATATCCTTGAGCCCGTAGCCGTTGGCATATGCGTCGGGATGATCGACCACTCTTGTGGGACTCGCGTCGAAGTGGGCCTGCTCATGGGTTGCGGGGGATACAAATTCATTCCCCTCTGGACCCTTGGCGGCCCTCTCCCACTCCTCCTCAGTGGGAAGCCTGCCGATCATCGGGATTCCCATATCTTCGGCGATCTTCTCGCCGAGCCATTTCGAATATGCCGCGGCCTCTTTATGACCAACATAAACAACCGGCTGATTATCCTTATTAAATTCAATGTCTACATCTCTTATGTCCTCAGATCCGATCGCCGCTCGAAACAGCTGGAACTCAATATTGGTAACTGGGTGATCCAGCATAAAGAAGCCGCCCGTCATGACTGTCTCTAGGACTTTCTCGTCGTCATACCTGTGCGGATCATCCTTTGCCGAACCCATCAAAAATTCACCCGCCGGAATCCAGCGCCACTCCGCAGGCAGGGCGAACGGCGGTTCCAATCCCGCGGCCACCGCAATCCCAACCTCATGGGCCTTCACCGCAAAGCTGACGGCCCTGTCCACATCGGCGCCGTGGGTCGTCAGAAGGCCGAGGATATTATCCCGCACCTTGGAGTCTATCTCCCTCTCCGGCAGGCCGCTGATCGAGGTCCTGAGATCGGCCAGCGGAGCGATCGGGCGGACTTCAGCGTATGTATCTATGGCCCGGCCCACGGCCCTGAAGCCCGTGAGCGCCTGGGCGGAAGGGATCATGCCCGTCTGAACGCCGCTGACGAAATTGGAAACTCCTGCCGTCTGAATGAACTGCATCGGATTGAGCGCTGTCGTATTCATAATCGTCCTCTCTCGTTATGTCATTCCCGCATGCCTTAAGCGGGAATCCAGCCTGGATCCCCGATAAAATCACTCGGGGATGACAACAAAAGTAACCGCTCCTGCCTTATCGCGTCTCCGTGGAAAAAGTTGTCATAAAACGAACCACCCCTTCAAAAGGTGGTTCATGTTATCATTCTAACACACCGAGATATATAGATTTATGCGTGCATCTTCAGGAAGTCATCGATCGCGGCCTTGGGGAGATTTCCCACAAGCTGGCCCGCCTGCTTGCCACCCTTGAAGAGGATCACCGTCGGGATGCTGCGGATGCCGAACTGACCGGCCGTGTTGGGGTTGGCATCCACATCGACCTTGCATACCTTCACCTTGCCGGCCTGTTCGTTGGCCACCGCCTCTATCGTCGGCGCCAGCGCCTTGCAGGGACCGCACCAGGCCGCCCAGAAGTCCACGAGCACCGGAGTCTGCGACTCGAGCACCTCCTGCTGAAAGTTGGCGTCGGTTACCTCGATTAAGTTTCCTGCCATGCCGTCATCCCCCTTTATGAATGTTGACCCAGTTCTGGTAATGTATGCACCGCAAAATGGCAAGCGATTTCGGCGCTCCTCAGAACCTGGACTTGCGCATGTGGATGCTGAAAAGAAGGCCGACCGAGACGAGTATCGCCACCATCGACGAGCCGCCGTAGCTCATGAGCGGCAGCGTCACCCCGGTGAGCGGCATCAGCCCCAGCACACCTCCTAGGTTCACCGCGAGCTGCCAAAATAGCAGAGAGACCACACCCATCGCCAGAAAGACCCCGAATCGGTCCCTCGCCCGCGCTCCCACGTCCACGCCCATCATGAGCAGCGCGACATAAAGGCCCAGCACTATTATGGAGCCGGCGAAGCCCCACTCCTCGGCGAAGACGGGGAAGATGAAGTCGGTATGTCGCTCGGGAAGGTAGCGCAGCTTGTTTATGTTGCCCTTGAGATAGCCCTTGCCGAGGATCCTTCCGGAGCCAACGGCGATCTTGGACTGCACGAGGTGATATCCGCTTCCCTTGACGTCGGCCTCCGGGTGCATGAAGTTGAAGATCCTCGTGCGCTGGTAGTCCTTGAGGCCGAAGGTGTAAAAGCCCGCCCCAGCGACGATCCCGATTATCGCGCATATGATGAGCGTACGTCGCCGCACCTTCGCGAACAGCGCCATGGAGACGAATATCAAGATCAGAAAGAGCGAGGAGCCGAGATCGCCCTGAAGGACTATGAGGCCGAACGGCAGTATCATAGCGAGCCCGGGCTTCCACAGGTCGATGAGCGTATACCCGTCCGGGTTCGGGTGGTCGGCGAAGAACCTGGCGGCCAGTATCACGTACGCGATCTTCGCGAACTCGGCCGGCTGAAGCGAGATCGGCCCCAGCTTGAGCCAGCCGTGCGTACCCCTGACGGCTGAGCCCAGGACCAAGGAAAGGACGAGCAGCAAGCAGACTACTATGTAAAGCGGTATGGCCAGGCGGTGGAAGATCCTGTAGTCGCTCACGCTCACCAGGAGCATGAGCACGAGCCCTATGAGGGTCCACAGCAGCTGCGACCAGAACAGCGTCGCGGCGCCGCCGCCCTCGCCCCAGAAGTAGACGGCGCTGTAAAGATTGACGAGCCCTACGGTCATTATCGCGAAGACGACTATCCCCATCGACCAGTGAAAGCTCTCGGCAAATTTTCTGATTATGACGCTCATCTTGCGCCCGTCCCTTCGCCTTCGCCCTCAACCTCAGCCTCAACCTCAGCCTGCCCTTCCACTTCCTCCCTCGCCCGATCGATGCGCCTTTTGTCCTGGCCCGCCTTGTTCACTATCTCGGCCTCGACCTGGTCCTCCTTGACCTCGGCCGGGTGCAGGATGTCGTAGTACTTCTGCAGCATCGCGCCGACTATCGGAGCCGCGGCGGACGCGCCGAAGCCCCCGTGTTCGACCACGACCGACGCCGCTATCTCCGGCGCGTCTGCGGGGGCGAAGCCGATGAACCACGCGTGGTCGCGGCACCTCTCTTCAGCGCAGCGGGCCGCCGCCTCCAGAGACATCACCTGTGCAGTGCCGGTCTTGCCGCCCATCTTGATATCGTACAGCCACGAGAGCCTGCCCGCGGTTCCGCCCGGCTGCGCGGCGCTGTCCATGCCACCCTTGACAACCTCAAGCACCTTCTTGTCTATCGGCAGCTCCGGGAGGTTCTCGGGGGCCTCCCACCTGTATGTCTGCTTGCCGTCCACGTCGTAGGCGGCCTCGACCAGGTGAAGCTCTATCCGCTTTCCGCCGTTGGCGACCTGGGCTGCCAGGAGGGCGTTCTGTATCGGGACCACAACGTCGTAGCCCTGGCCCACGGCTATCGAGAGGTTCTCGCCCTGCTGCCACGGCACGCCGAAGCGCTTCTCCTTCCACTGCGACGTCGGTATGAGGCCCGGCTTCTCGCCCGGAAGCGGTATGCCGGTGCGCCGTCCGAAGCCCAGCATGTTGGCGTACTTCGCGAGGCGGTCGACGCCGAGCCTCAATCCCATGGTATAGAAGTAGACGTCGCAGGACTGGGCGATCGCGCGATGCATCGAGATCGGACCATGGCCTCCCTTGGCCCAGCAGCGGTAGGGCCGACCGCCGTAAACGAGCGCGCCTCGACAGACCACCTTCTCGTCAGGCGTCACGACCCCCTCCATGAGGGCGGCTATGGCGGTGACGATCTTGTACGTGGAGCCGGGAGGGTACCCCCCCTGTATCGCCCTGTTGAGGAGGTACTTCTGCGGCGAGGTGGCGATCATCCTCCAGTACTCCTGTCCGCCGGGACCGCTCAACCTGTTGGGATCGTACGAGGGCGAGCTGTACATCGCCAGTATCGCACCCGTCTTCGGGTCGATAGCGACCGCCGCACCCTTGCGCTCCCCGAACATCTCTCGAGCAATCTCCTGGAGGTCGCGATCGATCGTGAGCCTCAGGCTGCGCCCCGCCACCGCGGGCTTGGACGTGAGCTCGTCGGCTATCCCCTCGTAGTCGACCTGCCTGCCTACGGCATCCACAACCCGCTCCTCGTAGCCGTCCTCCCCCCGAAGGACGATGTCCCACATCTCCTCGAGGCCGCGCACCCCGACCATGTCGCCCAGATGGTAGCGGCCCGGGTGATCCTTCCTGAACCTGGCGAGCATCTCTGGGTCGATCTCCCTCACGTAGCCCAGCACGTGCGTGGCGATGTTCGACTCCGGGTAGTTGCGCTCGAAGCTCACCTCCACGTCAACCCCGCTCAGGTCGTAGGGGTCGTCGGGATCGTGCCATGGGTTCTTGTGCGAACGTATGAGGCCCATCTCGTTCATCGACACATCGCTCTTGACGACCAGGGGCTGATACTTGGGCAGGGTCTTGCGCTTCTCCCAGATCTCCCCGATCTCCTCCTCCGACATAGCCAAAAGCCGCGACAGCGACTCTATCGTCCTCTTTGGATCCACGACGTACTGAGGCGTGATCGTGATGTTGAAGGAGGGTCTGTTGTCTACGAGGACCTGGCCGCGGCGATCGAAGATCATGCCCCTGACCGCCCGCACCCTGGTCTCCTTGATGCTGTTCTCGGTGGAGAAGAAGTGGTAGAAGTTGCCGCGCATCACCTGCAGATAGAAGAGCCTGCCGCCCACGACCAGAAACAGGGCAAGCACCGCGATCATGGCGTACTTAAAGCGGTGTTCGATGTCCGCCGTGTATTCCTGGACCAGCCTCATTTGAGCACCAACCCCTTAGGCCTGCGTATCTTGTCCCACGAAAGGTCCCAGTACTTCGTGAGGACAGGGATGATCAAAAAGCCCAAAGCCGCGTCGATGAGCGCCTGCGCCGGAGAGATCTCCATTATGATCCTGGGTATCGCGATGCTCCCGGTCGACACCAGTATCACCAGGGAGCACACGAGCTTATCGATGAGGCTTATGATGGCCACCCAGAAGAGGAGCGCAACGCCCTCCTGGAACGAGATCTTCGTCACCACCGCACGGACGAAGAAGTAGATTACGAGATAGGACAGCACGGACATGCCGAACGGCGCTGCCGACGCGACGTCGACGATCAAACCGTAGAATACGATCACAGGGAGCGCCTGCGCCCGGCTCTTGTAGAAGGAGACAACTGCGACCGCCGGGATGATGAAGTCGAATCTCAGCATCCCGGTCGGCCATCCGGCCAGGATCGTCGTGGACAGGACCACGCCCGCGACACCGTAAATCGCCATCAGGACGAAGAAGCGCACCTATTCCCCCGCATCCCTGACGGTGTTTGCCAGCTTCGGAGCGTTGACGATCACCAGCACCTCCTGCAGCTCGGCCATGTCCTCGAACGGTACGACGTTGGCCTTGGTGAAGACGCCGTACTTCGAAGTGACTATGTCCCTCACCTCTCCAACTGGTATGCCGGGGGGGAAGATCCTGTCGAAGCCGGACGTGACGACGACATCGCCGTCGCGTATGTCGCTAACCCTGCGGATGTATTCGAGCCTCGCGATGTAGTAGCCCGACTTGAGCTCGGTGCGCCAGGCGGTCCCGACGACCAGGCCGCGCGCCCTGGAGCGCTGCACGAGGGCGTCGACCGCGCTGTTGGGGTCGGTGATGAGAAGCACCCTGGCGTCGTGCTCGCCCACAGTCCCGACCTTCCCCACCAGGCCCCTGGGACCCACCACCGGCATCAGCGGTTCGATCCCGTCGGATGTGCCGCGGTCGATCGTTATGCTCTTGAACTCCGCACGCGGATCGTTGGCCACGACCCTGGCGACCACCGTCTCCTGCGGGAAGGTCTCCTGGTATCCGAGCAGCGCCCTGAGGCGCTTGTTCTCCTGGTCGACCTCCTGCATCCTGATGAGCTCCCCCTCAAGCGCGGCGACGCGACCCGCGAGCTCATCGCGCTGCTGCTGCGCTCCGATGAGCGCGACGTAGCCGTTCCAGACGCCCGAGATGCCGCCGCCTATGTAGCTGGCAAGCTTCTGCGGAGGGGCCACGACGTTCCACAGTGCCTCCTTGTACCACGGGGCGCGCCGCATGCTCATGGATGTCAGCGAGAAGAAGACGAGCGCCAGCATCGCCGGGATGAGCAGCGGCAGAAACTTCATCTTTCTTCTGAGGAAGGGCATATTAAAAAAATGATCCCCGCCTTGCGACCCGCGATGCTCGCCTCTTTGCGCGAGGACCTGGGGTTTAGGATCGAGGATCAGTCGCCTGAACGGTTCGGATCAGCTGACAGTTATCCCCCTGAATACGTCGAGCCTCTCGAGGGCCTTGCCGGAGCCAAGGACCACGCAGCTGAGCGGATCGTCGGCCACCATCACCGGCAGGCCCGTCTCCTCGCGAAGGAGTATGTCGAGATTGCGCAGGAGCGCGCCCCCGCCCGTTATGACGATGCCCCTGTCGACGATGTCCGCCGATAGCTCAGGGGGCGTGCGCTCCAAGGTTATCTTCACCGCCTCGACGATGGCGTTGACCGGCTCCACGATGGCCTCTCGGACCTCCTCGGAGTGGATCTCGAGGGTCTTCGGAACGCCCGCGACGAGGTCCCGGCCCTTTATCTCCATCGAACGGATCTCGCCGTCGGGATAGGCGGTGCCTATGGCGATCTTCACGGCCTCGGCGGTGCGCTCGCCGATGAGCATGTTGTACTTGCGCTTGATGTAGTGGATGATCGCCTCGTCCATCTTGTCGCCCGCGATCCTGATCGACTTGGAGAAGACGATGCCGGCCAGCGATATGACCGCCACCTCGGTCGTGCCGCCGCCGATGTCCACGATCATGTTGCCCGACGGCTCGGTGATCGGAAGGCCGGCGCCAATGGCGGCGGCCATCGGTTCCTCTATGAGATAGACCTCCCTGGCGCCCGCCGTCTCGGCCGACTCGCGGACCGCCCTCTTCTCGACCTCGGTGACGCCGAACGGGATGCAGACGATTATGCGTGGGCGGATTAGCGTCTTGCGGTTATGAGCCTTGCGTATGAAGTAGCGAAGCATCGCCTCGGTCACCTCGAAGTCCGCTATCACGCCGTCCTTCATCGGTCGGATCGCCTCGATCGTGCCGGCGGTGCGGCCGAGCATCTCCTTGGCCTCCTTGCCTACCGCCAGGACGCGCTTTATCCCGCGGGTGTCCCGCTGGACCGCAACCACAGACGGCTCCGCCGAGATGATCCCCCTGCCCCTTACGTAGATCAGCGTGTTCGCGGTCCCGAGATCGATCGCTAGGTCGTTGGAAAAGAGGCCCAGAAGTGGGTCAAGAAACATAACTTATTCTCCCCTTAAAATTTGAGCCCGTCTAACAGGCTTCCTGAGAAAGATCAACAAAATTGTTGATTTATAGGGCCTATTTGGTTAGATCGCTGGCCTTCGCGGAACTCACGGGGGCCCTGGGCCCCCCTCACGGAAGGGATGCCCGCAGATGCTCGATATACTGAGAAAACACGCCTCATCCTGGGTGATCAAGGTCATATTGGGGGCCATAGTGATCTCCTTCATCTTCTTCTTCGGCTACAGCACCATGCGCCGAGGCCCCGGGTACGAGGGGGAGGCCGTGGCTGAGGTCAACGGGCGTCCCATCCCGGCCGGTGAATATCGCATGCTGCTGGACCAGAACTACGAGAGGCTCAGGCAGACCTTCAAGGACCAGGATGTCCCGGAGTTCGTGCAGAAGATGGCGGTCAATAGCACGCTGGGTCAGCTCGTCTCGCGCGAGCTGGCGGTGGCACAGGCGGACGAGCTTGGCATCGTGATACCGGACACCGAGCTCGCCCAGGCCGTCAGGACGACCGCCGCCGCCAACCGCGACGGGGAGTTCGACGCGGTCTTCTACAAGACGCAGTTCTTGCCCTACTTCAAGAACCGCTTCGGCATCGACTACGAGACCTACCTAAGAAACGGCATCGCCGTCCAGACGCTGGCCGAGACCTTCGTCGGCGTCGATCAGAAGCCCGCGTTTCCGGAGGAGACCAGCGGCGGGAGTATGAAGTGGACCTTCGAGATCGTGACGATCGATCCGGCCGCCCTCAAGGGAGAGCTCAGCAAGATCGAGGAGGCCAGGAAGCTCGCGAAGGTGCTCGTGGAAAGCACGCCCTCCACATGGAGGGGCATGCTCAAGGCGGTGGGCATAGAGCCCGAGAAGGTGGGCCCCTTGGAGATAAAGAACCGCAAGGCGCTCCTCGGCGGGCAGGCGACGTTCGATGACCACAAGGCGATCTTCGCCCTGACCGAGGGCAGCCAGGTGCTGGACAGCCCGATCGAGCGCGGCGGAAAGGTCTACGTCGTGCGCCTGGTCGAGCGGATCGTCGACGAGACATCCAAACCCCACGCCTGGCCTGCCGGCGAATACTTTCAGTCCTGGATGTCCGCGCTCAGGGCCAAGGCCAAGGTGGTGAGCTTCCTGAACGAAGAATAGATGAAAGTCTCCTACGACGAAATATACGATTGCCTCGCCCCGCTGGCTGAGGCGGGCGGCAAGCTCTATGAGGTCGGAGGACCGGTCCGCGACCGCCTGATGCAAAGGCCGGTCAAGGACCGCGACGTACTCTGCACCGGTCTCGCCATGAGCAGGATCTCCGCGCTGCTCAAACCCTATGGAAAGGTCGCGGGCGTCGGAAAGAGCTTCGGCATAATCAAGTTCTCGCCCCATCGAAGGCCCGGACTCACGATAGACCTGGCGCTGCCCAGACGCGAGCGCTCGACCGGATCAGGCCATCGCGACTTCGATGTGGACTTCGACCCCGAGCTGCCCGTCGAGCAGGATCTGGGCCGGCGCGACTTCACGGTCAACGCCATGGCCCGCTCGCTGGACGACGGCAGGATCATCGATCCATACGGCGGGACGAAGGATATCAGGGACCGCGTGCTCCGCATGGTCTTCCCGAGGGCGTTCGAGGAGGATCCGCTGAGGCTTGTCAGAGGGATACAGTTCGCGGCGAGGCTGGG
>Ga0180430_10000845_pt1 | contig 32116 bp, 34 predicted proteins | sample SS_ome_9_FD_132999 | JGI IMG/M metagenome (GOLD analysis project Ga0180430, IMG submission 132999) | Hypersaline lake sediment archaeal communities from the Salton Sea, California, USA - SS_1_S_2 metaG | ecosystem: Environmental > Aquatic > Non-marine Saline and Alkaline > Hypersaline >... | reverse complement strand
TTACGGTTGGATTGTATATAAATATGCACCAAATCCAACAGGACCGTGGTCTGAAGAAATCCCTCTTTTTGGATCAGGAATCTATCCTTTAGATCCATATGAACCATTGATTAATCTTAGTGGTCTTCATGAGAATTTACATGAGATTATCATTTATTCTGAACCTGGATCAATTGTCGTCGATGATGTTCTTTATCTCAGTATCACAGGTCATATAGTCAAAAACGATAAGAACCTCGCTTCAGTCATTTTACTTTCTTCAACGGATCATGGAAGAAATTGGACATATGTCAACACGTTATTAGAAAATAAAGATGCCGAGGTTTATGGTGGATTATATCTATCTGGATCGAGTCTGGCACGTGAAAACGATACTATTTATCTTCTCGCATGTCCAATTGAGGAATCTGGTAAATCATTGGATATCCATCATGGGACCTGCATATTCGTATTTGAGGATATCACGAACGGAACATTAAAACGAGATGCCACAGGTGCTCCAGTTCTTCACAAATATCTTCAGAAAACATTGGTCAATGGAGGGCAAAGTGATTATGATGAACAAAACACCTACGGGGGTATTGTCATGCCACAGCTGAACCTAAGAGCACTCCCAGAAGCCTTCCAACTCTATAACACAAAAGAAACCATGTCCTGATGAGAAAATTATGTGCATAGAAAGAAAAAAATTCTTAAAGAATGGATTTCATATATTTAATCAAATTTTTCCTCCTTCAATGAAATAATGAACCAATTCAAAGCAAAATTCATAAAAAAAAGTGATCAAATGAAAAAAACACTCGTTAGTATACTCATCCTTCTTCTTCTAAGTATCACTCTGCTCTCAGGGTGCACACAAGTACCCCATGAAAATACGTGGGGAATATATGCACTAAATCTTGAAACAGAATCGATTACCTTACTCTACAGCTCACCAAATCAACTCCAAAAAGTTCGATTGCATCCAACAGATGATACTCTTGTTTTCTCACAGTTAATAGGCGGAGAATCAATTGAACATGAAGAGATTTGTTCGATTCATCTTGATGGTAGCAGCTTTACTCAGCTTACGGATAATGCATATATGGATGTCCAACCAACATGGTCGACCGATGGCACAGAAATAGCGTTTGTAAGCTGGAGAGATGATGATTTAGATATCTATATAATGAATGCTGATGGAAGTAATGAGGAAAAACTCTTTGATTCAGGGGGTCATGATGCAGATATTCATTGGATGCAGAATACTATTGTTTTTACCGCAAATTCTAGTATTTGGAAAATGAATGATGATGGATCATCTCCAGAAAAAATAACCTCGCCACCTCGAGCTGGAGAATGGGGTCAAGCAAACCTCCCCTTTGGTGATTATGATCCTCGAATAAATCATCAAGGAACCTTGATTGCATTTGAGCGGCTTGAAAACGATACTAGTCCTCATGGAAATTATAATATTTATTGTATTGATATTAATGGTGAAAATGAAACCCGGTTAACTAATAATGGGTATGCTCAGGGGATTGTTGCTTGGTCACATACAGATGATAAAATCGCCTATGTAGTATCAGCAATTGATGATCAAGGATTTTATGATTTATATATGATGAATGCTGATGGATCAAATAATAGAAATATTAATCCAGATTATTTCCCAGAAGGTTTCCTTTGTTTTCCACCTGAATTTTCCCGTGATGATACAACCCTTTATTTTATCGGTCAATGGTGGGAATAAAACATTTTATTCTCTGAATGATTAATAAAAAATCAATATGAATTTCATATGAATCATTATCTGTTCTAACACATTCAGAAAAAAAATAAGAGCGCTTGTATTTATATAAATATCAAAAGAATTTTATAAGAGATATAATGTTTATATTTCATGAGGTCTAACAAACCTAGATTAATCATGACCTGTTTTATCCTCTGTTTCCTTAGTTTACCAACACTACATGCATCCAACACACTCAATGATACAAACTATTCTTATTCTCTCACTCATATTTCACCATCAATAGGGGTTGTTCAATCGAAACTCTTACTTATTGATGATATAACTGATGAATCAGGACTAACAGTATACATCCGAAATGCAGGCGATACATCTGTTGAGGATGGGGTATTACGCATTGAACTCGTTGAAGGATCAAACTTAATAATCATTAGAAAAAACTTCAATATACCCTTGCTTAATGCAGGGGAATCAACTCAGATACATCTGAAACCCTTTGGAAGTTCCATGGGTCTATTCAAACCATTTTCCATGATTACATTTTCATTACATGCTGCGGAAATGATTTCATTTGAATGGGGAATTATTATAAGGATTATTGGGTCTTCAGTTCGAATTCTTGGAGAATATTTCAATTCACCCTTTTCATCAGAAGGGTACACACTCTTTGCACCAGAACTCTCAAAAGAAACGTATTTGATGGATAATCATGGGCACATTGTGCATACTTGGAAAAGTGATTACATTCAGGCGCTTGGCTGTTATCTTCTCGAAGATGGAAGTATTATCCGGACTTGTTTATCTGAATTAAACCCGATTTTCTGGGCAGGAGGTCTAGGTGGTAGAGTAGAAATAATCGATTGGAATAATACTTTGCTCTGGGGATTTGACTATGCAACGGATACTGCTTGTCTTCATCAGGATGTAGAAGTACTACCCAATGGTAATATTCTCATGACTGCTTGGGAATACAAATCAGAGGAGGAAGCGATTGCAGCAGGGAGAAATCCTGATCTTCTCTCAGATGAACAGATCTGGCCAGATACGATAATTGAAGTGAAACCAATTGGATTTGATCAAGGAGAAATCGTCTGGGAATGGCATGCATGGGATCACCTCATCCAAGATTTTGATCCAATAAAGGAAAATTATGGGGATGTTTCTGCTCATCCCGAATTAATTAATATCAATATTCCTATAGATACGGCGGATTGGATGCATACTAATAGCATTGATTATAACCAAGAATTTGATCAAATCCTGCTAAGCATTCATAATTTCAATGAGATATGGGTCATTGATCATTGTACAACAACTGAAGAAGCAGCAGGTCATACGGGTGGACGCTACGGGAAAGGTGGAGATCTTTTGTATCGCTGGGGAAATCCTCAGAATTATTATGCTGGAACCAAGGATGATATTCAATTATTTGGGCAACATGATGCCCAGTGGATTGATGCGGGAAACCCAGGTGCTGGGCATATCCTTGTCTTTAACAATGGATTGGATGTGTTAACATTTCCAAATCTAAGTGGTCGCATGTATTCATCTGTTGATGAGATCATCCCACCGGTAAATGAACAGGGGGTCTATCAGAAAAATCAACAAGAAGCATATGGACCTGAGAGTCCAATTTGGTCGTTTACTATGGAAAACCCTGAAGATTTTTTCTCACCTATTATATCTGGGTGCCAACGCCTCCCAAATGGAAATACTCTGGTTTGTCATGGGGTAGGTGGGGTGTTTGCGGAGGTAACAGTAAATAATGCATTTGTATGGGTCTATACCAATCAATTCCCACTCATGACATATTTCAATCAGTTCCCATACATCATTCAGGGAAACCAAGTGTATAAAATCCGAAGGTATGCACCGGATTACCCAGGGTTGAGATATTTATAAAAAACATGTATTATTAATGATGTTTTGTATGTCTAATACCATGCAGGAGCAGATTGAACAGTTGGTGAATTCATCTAGATTAGAATATTTCATTTCGTTGTTAGATCAAATACCAAGATCTTCATGGGATCTGATTGTAAGAAACGAACCAGAATGGAAATATTTTCAAGGTATTTATGAGAAATATGGTTTCAGTCGATTTGCTGTACTTTTGATGACTGCGGCATTAAATAGTTATCAACTAAAAGGAAAAGCGGAACTGAACTACTGGAAGATTTTAGCCAGATATATTAAAACAAATAACACTCCAACCTCTTCTCAGGAATTACATAAAATTTTAAAAGAATTCTATGAGAAGGAACGATTGCCAAAAGGCAAATTAAAACGATTGGAACGTTTTTTAAAGAGTGATTTAGCCAATGATATATGGAACAGAGATGCTTTGGTAATTGAGGAGAATTTCCAAAGCATTTGGCAGAGACTCTCTGAAACCATGCAACAAAAACCAAATGCAAAAACTATTTGTTTCTCAATGAAATGCCTTGGGATTTCACTACTTATGAGTGAAAGATCTGATTTTGATTTTTCATGTATATCTATACCAGTTGATTCCCGAGTTGAAGCGTTTACTAAAAAAATGAAATTAATAAACAAATTTTCACCAGATATTATTCAAATGCTTTGGAATCATATTTTATGGTCCTTACAGGAAAAAAATTCTTTTCTTACGATGATTCATATTGATAGTTTCATCTGGCAGATAGCAATGCTTAATGCTACTAAATTGAAGAATTATTTATCAGAATTCCATTTAGATTCGTTACATGATGAGTTTATAGAATTTATCGATTATATGACTTAATTTTTCTTATTGCTATAAGTAAAAAGATGTCGGGGGCGGGATCTGAACCCGCGACCTCCTGATTTCTTAGCGCCAAAAGGTAGCACTATTCGAACCCTTTAAGCTTGGCTTATGAGTCAGGCGCTCTGACCAGGCTGAGCCACCCCGACAAAAGTGAGATACAATCCTTGAATTCATAGAACGTTTATAAAAACTTTCCTTATTTTTTTAGTAACTTAATGCAAGATGGTTTTTTGATCGTAGGAAAATGCTCTGTATATTTTTTTCATTTAATCTTTTTCGTAATTCTTGATCATTGGTCAATACGATCGCTGATAAGGATTCCGCGATCTGAAGAATAGCGTCATCACCTGCTTGTTCTTTATGAAGATCTATTATTTCATAGCGGGAGCATAACTCAAGGGCTGCTTTTGCAATTCTTTGTTTTTTGCCTTTTCCGTGCTCTTTTAGGCGTAATAATTCATCAATTACTTGTTGAGGTACAATAATATGAAATGCTCCTAAAAGCCGTGAGAGTTCAGATTCAAGGTTTATTTGAAATTCAAAAAGCATCATCACCGCGTTTGTATCAAGAATCACGATTCTTGAAGTTGTATTTCGCCGTATCCGATGAGGTGCCATCTGCTGTCAATCCTTCTGCTGATTGCTATCCGTTGCCCGATCTCAGCACAGACTGGAAGTTTAAGTCTAACGCTGATAATATTTCCATGGGATTCGGTAACGATACCAACAGTTGTTGCTGTTCCAATGGTAAGCATGAGTGGTTCACTCTTTTTTATTTTCTCAACTGCTTTTTCCTCAATAGTGCCAACGACTCTTTTTAAGAGATTAACGGTTAGTGTGAAATGATCAAGTGTATCAGGGAGATGCCCTCGTGATCCAACTACTTTTCCAGAGAATGAATCAGATTTTGTTCGTGAAGGATCAAGTTTTGTACCAATTGCTATAAGTCCACCCGGTGTTGCTTCTTTCACTGAACGTCCGCCTGTCAATAATGTATCAATGTATGTAGTAATTGACTCAATTTTTTTCCGTCCCTCTTCTTCAATCTCCCGGCCTGGAGATATCTCAATTTCATCTCCTTTTCTTAAGACTCCTTGGATAAGGGATCCGCCAATGACACCACCTTTTAATTCATTAGGACGTGCACCAGGTTTGTTAATATCAAAACTTCGAGCTATATACATCCTTGGAGCTTTTTTCAGATCTCGTTTTGGTGTTGGAATGAATTCTTCAAGTGCTTTGATAAGAACATCAATGTTTATGTCATGATGAGCACTTACTGGAATTATCGGTGCTTGTTCTGCACAGGTGTTTTTTACAAAGCGTTGGACTTGTTTGTAATGTTTTAGCGCATCCTCTTCTGAGACAAGATCAATTTTATTTTGAATAATAACGATGTTTTTAATGCCAGCAATATCAAGCGCGGTCAAATGCTCTCGTGTTTGTGGTTGTGGGCAGGTTTCATTTGCAGCAATCACTAGAATGGCGCCATCCATAATGGCAGCGCTGGATAACATAATTGCCATAAGAGTTTCATGACCGGGTGAATCGACAAAAGAAACGGTTCGTAAGAGTTCGGTTTTACCATGACAATGTGGACATTCTTTCTCTGTTGTGTAGCATTGGGGGTCATCACAGGTTGGACATTTATAAAATGCAGCATCAGCATATCCCAATTTTATGGAGATGCCCCGTTTCATTTCCTCAGAATGCTCATCAGTCCATTTTCCAGTGAGACGCTGGGTTAAGGTGGTTTTTCCATGGTCAACATGACCAATCATACCGATATTTATCTCAGGAGGCTGCGGTAATGCCATTTACGAAGCCTCTTTTTTCTCCTTTTTTTCTTCTTTTGTGGCTTGGAGCAAATCCTCAATGTTCTTTGAACTGTATTTAGTAATCTGCATATTTATTTGCACGAGGTCTTGGTTGATGGTGTTTCCTTTGATGGATTTTTTTGTTCGTAAACCTTTTTCTTTTGGATGAAATCCAAGGCTTTCACTAAGAAGAAGACTTCTTCGCCGTGTGCCCGGCAGATCCTTTCTCATAGGAAATCCATTTTTATCGGTCCCACCAGTAATTTTGAGTTTGTAACCTGGAAGTGAGATGAAAATACCGTCGACTTCATCACCTATTTTTTTTCCAATTAATGAATTGGCATGATGTCCACTTACTTGTACCTGATGTGATTGTCCTTTTTTCACGTCGTTTACCACTACTTTAAATTCTACCATGTCTGAGCCTCCATAGCACATTTGAGGTCTATGGCTATATGATATAGGATTCCAACATATAACATTATATATTAATAAGTTGTGTCAAATTGTGTGTCTATACTCTCAGGATCTATCTTCTAATTAAAATAATTAAAAAATTGAGAAGATATTTATGTAAGAAAAACTCTACCTTTTGTTTGAGTGAACCTTCTTTGGGGGAAGGAAAGATGAAGGAATATATTTGGCATTGGACAAAGGGAAATGCACGTATTTATACTCGAAATGAAACATTGGCAAATAAAGCCATGGATGAAGGCTCCTTAGTAGTTGGAGAAAAGATTCGATCTCGGATTATTAAATTTTGAGATTGATAATTTTTTTCTTTTTCTCTGTTGAACGGAAGGTTTTTACACTGGGATTATATTCCCGATGGCTAGTATGGCACCATTTGATTATAAAAACCTTTTAAGAAAAGCAAAGGATTCTATTGCAACGAGTCAGAATTATGAGGATAGATTTAAACTTCCGGAGCTAGAAGTATTTTATGAGGGCAATACCACGGTCATTCGTAATTTTGAGAAGATTTCTGATGCAGTGAATCGTGATCCTGAACAGATTTTAAAATTTCTTTTAAATGGTTTGGGAACTGCAGGAGAGCGTGATGGAGTGCGGGTAATTTTTCAAGGAAAGATTCCTGCAGATAATGTTCAGAATAAATTAAAAGATTATATTGAGAGTTTTGTGATTTGTTCAGAATGTGGAAGACCAGATACTCATTTGGTGAAAAAAGGGAGAAACACATTTGTTCGATGCGATGCTTGTGGTGCGATACGACCAATGAAATCACAAAAAAAGCGAGTTGAGACACAGCCAACAGTATCTTTGAATGAAGGCGGCATCTATGATGTTACTATTAAGGATATTGGAAAGAAAGGAGATGGTGTCGCGTTTTTAGATAAATACATCATCTATATTTCAGGTGGCGTGAAAGGAGCAACCGTGAAGATACGGGTTGAGAAGATATCTGGAACAGTTGCTTTCGCAAGTATCATTTCTTCGTAAAAAAATAACGAAAGATATTTAAGTTACATGTCCTATTCAGACATAGGTTGTCAGACAAAATATGACGTTTGTCATGTGTTTAGAGTACAATGAGTGTATGGAAAGCGCATGATTGCTGTCACTTTGACACCTGGAAAACAACATGTGAGGAGAAAGATGGATACGCAGAGGATAACGGTCCGGTTACCAAACACCCATATTCATTCAATTGATCTTTTTATCAGAGCCGGTGAGTTTTCTTCTCGATCAGAAGTCATTCGTCATGCAGTAAATGATTTTATCCAGAACTACTCAGAAAAAGTTCTTGAAAAAGCAGAAAAGATCAAAAAAGTCCAAGAGCTTGAAATGGCAGTTGAATCACTGCAGCCTTACATGAAAAAATAGGCTAATACCTCTTTATAGGAGATGGGATGCACTCTATGGAAGGACGCGGTCACCCGCGTCCTTCAAACTACCAGATGAGGAGGAATAAAATGACGAAAAAGAGTAATGGGATGAAAGCTTTTGTCGAAACCGCGATTGAAAATAAAAAAGATGAAGAAAACAGATTAAAATTTGAAGATGATATGTTTGGAACTCCTCGCATTGTTATTGTTGGATGTGGGGGTGCTGGTGGAAACACAATAACTCGGCTTAACAAATTAGGAGTCAAAGGAGCCGAGACCGTTGCGATTAACACTGATGCTCAAGCATTGGCTCTTGTTGAAGCAGATAATAAACTACTGATTGGAAAAAGCCTTACCCGCGGGCTTGGTGCTGGAGGATTTCCCGAAACTGCAGAACGTGCAGCTCGAGAATCCGCTCAAGAAATAGAAGAACTCATTAAAGGTGCAGATTTGGTCTTTATAACTGCAGGTATGGGTGGTGGAACAGGTACAGGTACTGCACCAGTTGTTGCAGAAATTGCAAAGAAACATAATGCGGTAGTTACCTGTATGATCTCTACACCTTTTAATGTGGAACGTGCTCGATTGATTAAAGCAGATGAAGGACTTGATAAACTCAGGTTAAAAGCAGATAGTACCGTTGTCCTTGATAACAATAAACTGCTTGAATTTGTACCAACCTTACCTATTAATCAAGCATTTTCTGTCATGGATCAAATGATTTCTGAGACTGTAAAAGGACTCTCTGAAACCATTACTATACCCTCCTTGATTAATCTAGATTACGCGGATATGAAAGCGATTATGAGTCAAGGTGGTTTATCTGTGATGCTTTGGGGTGAAGCTGATGAGAAGGATGGTGTTGAAACTATTGTCACTGAAGCATTGAATCATCCGCTCCTAAATGTTGATTACACTGGAGCAAATGGTGCATTAGTACACATCACGGGTGGCCCGGATATGAGTTTGAAGTATGTGCAAGATGTTGCTAAACGGCTTACTGAGGATTTGGATTGTTATTCAAATGTGATCTTGGGTGCACGGGTACTGCCGGAATTTGAAGGTAAATGTCGAGTAATGGCCATTATGACGGGAGTGCAATCTCCCAACCTTCTTGGTCCAAACTCCAACGCGTCAATGGAAAAAATACAACAGAAACATGTAGTAGCAAGTCCAAAATGTAACATTGATTTCGTTAGATAAAAAGATATATCTTTTTATCTTTCTCTTTTTGTTTTTTTTTATCAAAAGGTTATTTTTGTACCATAAAATAAATTACCACTAAGAATATGGTGAATTTCAGTTAAATGAAACCCATTGATAACATAGGTTTGAATATGATGTTTTGCGATGAGTTGTAGAGCTGGTCCATCAATTACCATGTTTTTACCAGCTGATTGCCATTCTGAACCATACGTGTTCAGTAATATATCTGCAGCTATCTCTTTTTGAAGTACTGCATTTTGATGTGTATTAGGGTCTTTGTCATATACGCCGTCAACATTTGTAGCGATGATGAAACATTCTGCTTGACATCGAAATGAGAGTTCAGCTCCTACAAAGTCTGTACTATGTCCTGGTGTTGTACCGCCCATGATGATGATTTGGTTTTTCATCTGACATGCTTCTTCAATACTCTGGGGTACTGATGCGTCGTTCTTGAGGTAGGAACCAAGAAGTTTTGCATTGATGCGTGTTGATGCAATGCCTAGTTCATCTAGTTCTTTTTCAGATAAACCCAAACTTCTTCCTTTTTTGATATATGTACGTGCGGGTGCCCCCCCGCCGACTATAATATATAGTTGATATTTTTTAGATATATCATTAATAAATTGTTTCAGTGAATTATAGAAGGTTTCATCTGCTTGTTCTGAAAGAAGAACGGATCCTCCAAAAGATATCACACATTTTTTCATTAGAGAACACTTTTGATGAATGTACTTATGAAGAATTTTTTTAAGCAACTTCAGGTCCGAGTTCTGCTCCACCTTTCTGAGGGTTTTTGCCTAATCGAACCTGTGGAAGGGGAATTGGCGGTGGGAGACGAAGATCCTTTGCAATACCAACTGCTTGAGGGACACATGCATGCATAATTGCTGTATGAAGTGCACTTGCGATTTCATTTGGCATTTTTCTGGTATCATTCCATTCTTTGATAATGGTCTTTGTTTTGGGATCTTCAAAGACTAAGATGCCTTCAATTTTGATCATTCCAATTGGGCCATAACTTGCTGTGTATTCAAAATCAATTAATGCATGGTTTCCTTGTTGTTGCTCCATGCGTTTGAAATTACTGTTGTGATCAATGCGTACTTTGTTTAAGGGTGTTTTTAACTCTGAATAACGACGTGCCTCAATGGCCTTTAATTGGACATTTTTAATATTCATGTGAGCATCCATAAAAGAAACGTGGTTTTTACATGTTTCGCTTGGATAATTCTATAATTTTTTTGAATTGATGTTCTATTCTATTGTATCCTGTTCATCAAAGAGAAATAATGCATCAATGGTTGTTTGTAATGCTTGTGCGATATGGTGGGCTAGTTTTAACGATGGATTATAGTTTCCTTTTTCAATAAAATGGATGGTTTCTCTGCGAACTCCAACCTTCCGTGCAAGATCTTCTTGGGTGAGATTATAGCGGGCTCGTAGTTCTTTAATTCGGGTTCTCACTCAATGTCACCTTTTCTCATAAAATAAAGTTGAAATGAAAACCAACAGAGTGCAGATAATAGAACAATGACTGCAACGATCTGACCGGCATTTAACGCAGGAAATCCCAATTCATCTGCAAAGATGATATTATACCACATTGATCCTATTGCTATCCAAATTGTGGCAAAGTAGGCATATGCTCCTGCTTTCCATTGAAGTTTTTTTGCACGTTCATCGGCACTTGGAAGTCCCATTTTTAAATTTTTTATTCTATCCCATAAGACTATGATTGCTCCAATGACAAGAATTAATGGTATTATTACTAGAAGGATGTCTGAGATTGTAAATGAAGATTTCGTTAGAAAAAGAATTGCGATTGCTATGACGAGTACTACGATTCCTATGCCTGTTATGATACTAATTTTTTCTTTCATTTGTTTTTCACCTTTTTTATGTATAGATAACTTATTATTAATAATAATTAACAATATTTTATCTATAATTAACTAATTGTTAGATATATATAACAATTACTATTTATACTTTTTGGAACAAAAAAACAAAATGAAATATAAAACAATGAACGTTATTATTTCTCGTCGTATTCTATATGAATTATTATTTTCATAGAATCGATATTGATTTAAATCTCTATTTAATTAAAGTACAATGTTACATTGTAGTGATATGAATGGATGGGTCCTTTGATATTGTCCAAGAATTACGGCAATTAGAGCAACAAGGTGTATTACAAAACCTTCATCATATAGCAAGTAACAATGAAGTGTTAGCTCATTCAACAAATGATAGAAACCAGCCTATAAATAATCAAACTAATAGAATAAACTATGACAATGATTTGAATGAAACGGTCTCTAATGAGCTATTATTCACCATACTAGATGAAATTTCTGATGGATGTATTATAATAAACTCTGATTTTATTATCACCTACATAAATCAAACAACAGAAAATATGTTGCATGTCTCAGGAAAAGAAATTGTAGGTTTGAGAATAGATCAGATTTTTAATCAACCAACAGCAGCATATTTTAAAGAACAATGTCAGTTAGTTCTGTTTGAAAAAAAGAAAACATCCTTTGAGAGGAATCTTTCAAACAAAAAAACAGAGGATATATTTTGTTTTAATCTACTCCCAATCACTATCGGGGCACTGATACTATTTCAAAAAAAGGATGATACAATATATGAATTTAATAAAACGGATACTACAGATAAATACCGAGATATTTTTGAATTATCTCCTGAAGGAATCATAACAGTAAATAAAAAATCAATAGTAACGGAATGTAACCCAGCATTTCTTGAGTTAACAGGTTTTTCAAAACAGGAAATTATTGGAAAAACGACCTTAACGCTGCCCACCCTTCCTCTGTCAACAAAATTTCAAATGGCCCAACTTCTGCAATCTTTATTAAAAGGTGAAATATCAAAAGACCCTATAGCCTTTGACTGGAAAAGAAAAGATGGGGAACTTAGAAAGGGAAATGCAATAATCGGATTATTAAAAAAAGATGGGAAGATTCAAGGTATTCAAGCGATACTAAGGGATACCACTGATGAAATAGCTGCAGAGCAAAAGATAAAGGAATCACAAGAGCGCTTCAAAGCATTATTTAATAATTCTCTTGAATTGGTTTATATACATGATTTCAAAGGAAATTTTATAGATGCAAATGACGCATGTTTAGAGGCATTAGGATACACTAGAGAAGAAATAAAATCTCTGAATTTTCAATCTTTTCTAGATAAAAAACAATTCTTAAAGGCATTACATACTCTTAAAAATGTCAAGAAACAAGGGTCGCAAAAGACGACTACAGAATATACTTTATTATGTAAAAATGGAACGTATTTGGATGTTGAAACAACCAGTTCAATTATTTATCATAATGGTAAACGCTTTGCAGTACAAGGAGTTGCAAGAGATATCACAGAAAGAAAAAAAGCAGAAGAAGAAATCAAAAAAACACATAATAAGTTAAAAGAATTAAATAAAAATTTAGAGGACATTGTAGAAAAACGAACAGAGCAAATACAGATTTTACTAAAACAAAAAGATGATTTCATTAATCAACTTGGCCATGATCTTAAAAATCCCTTAGGGCCTTTACTAAATTTAATCCCTGTATTGGAAAAAAAAGAGGAAGACCCTCAGAAAAAAGAATTATTACATGTGGTTAATAGAAACGTTCTTTATATGAAGAATCTTGTCAATAAAACCATTCAACTTGCGCAATTAAAATCACCCAATACAACACTTCATTATGAGATTTTCAATTTAAAAGCAGAAGTTGATGAAATCATTCTCAACAATCATCTCATGTTTGAAGAAAATGGAATGCAAATACAGAATCAATTACCTAACAATCTAACCATTCATGCGGATAAACTAAGAATCCAAGAATTATTCAATAATATTTTGAATAATGCAGTGAAATATCGTAATGGGCAATCAGGTCAAGTTGTAATCTCCCTGAATGCTATAGATCAACAAACTGTTACTGTATCTATTTCTGATCAAGGAATTGGTATGACAAAAGAACAATTGAATCAGGTATTCAATGAGTTTTATAAAGCTGATAGCAGTCGTCATGATTTTGACAGTAGTGGATTAGGTATGTCTATTTGCAAACGAATCATTGAGATGCATGGTGGTAATATATGGGTAGAAAGTCAAGGTTTAAACCAAGGAAGCTGCTTTTTTGTACAAATACCTCTTGCACAATAAATATTGAACTCATTTAAAAAAAGATAATAATGATATTTCCATTGAATAGAAGTGTATAATTGTTTTACAATTAAAGCAAAGATGTAATGATACGTTTTTGTCTTTTTTTTTTCAACTGGATTTTTCATTTCGGGATTTTAGATAAAAATTCAGACCCTTATGTTATAGTTGATACTACAGACACCCTATTTGAATGCAGGATAAAAAACGATATTTAAATTTTTTTTGTATTGTAGGAAAATAGATACTTGAGTAGTTATTGTTTTTAAGATTGTACATAGTAATGAAACATTATCACTTCAATTTAAATATTTTAATAAAATATAAATAGTATAAAATACAAAATAAGATAACTAGAGAGGTGAATACGTTGACAAATATATTTGATAAGATAATAAAAAAGAATAATAAGGGGAAGGAACGAGAATTGGAGGCGTTGGCATATGAACATGTCAGAGAATTGAAATCATTACTAGATTTTCTTAATGATGAAGAAGAGAATACAGATGAACAGCTCTATAATTATATTATTCACGAATATGATAATATTGTCCGTTACCCACCTAAATCATCACCACCTATACTAAATTTTGATAATCCATATTCAATCCAAAAAGGTTTGAATACCATATCTGATAGATTTGAAATTAATAATTTAAATTCTTAATTCTTGCATATTGAATGAATGTGTTTGAGTGGAGAATTATTGTTATAAATAAAAGATCTAGAAATTCATTAGCAATGAATACTTAATTATATTCATCGAACAAGGTCCTCTTGAAAGTTACACTAAGAGAACAAACATCTTAGATATTTTGATTTTATAGGAGAAAAACATACGAATTACTATCATTCATACAATATTGAATTAAATGAAATTAAAAAAAAACGCCGAGGGAGAGATTTGAACTCTCGCTCCCCAGGTGGAGAACCGGCTTTCAAGGCCGGCGCGTTGGGCCGGACTTTGCTACCTCGGCAAAATATAAAAACTATTCCTTCAACGAATTGAAAATGAAATAAAAAAAGAGTTAAAAAGAGTTTGTATTGCTTTATGATCGCAGCACAATCTCAATATTGACGCCATCTGGAACTTGAATACGCATGAGCTGACGCAGGGCACGATCACTAGCATCAAGATCAATCAATCGTTTATGTACCCGTAGTTCCCATCGATCCCAGGTCTCCGTTCCTTCCCCGTCAGGTGATTTCCTGCAGGGGATCTTTAAATGTTTCGTTGGAAGTGGAATTGGACCACTAAGATCGACACCGGTTTTTTCCGCAATCATTTTAATTTGATTACAGACTTCATCGAGTTTTTTTGCATCAGTGCTTACAAGAGATATCCGAGCTTTCTGCCCCATAGAGTGTACTCCAAGTTATCAAATTCTATTTTTTTTATTGAAAGAAAAAAAGAAGCTTTATTTCGCTTCCTCTACTTCTAAACAAATTCCAGCTGCAACGGTTTGTCCCATATCTCGAATTGCAAATCTACCTAGTTGTGGTATCTTTTTTGCTGATTCGATAACCATAGGTCGTACCGGTACAATTTTGACGATTGCTGCATCACCAGTTTTGATAAAATCGGGGTTTTCCTCTTTGACCTGACCAGTTCTTGGATCAAGTTTCTTTTCGATTTCATCAAAGCGACAAGCGACCTGTGCGGTATAGCAGTGGAAAACAGGTGTGTATCCTTTCGTGATAACAGAAGGATGATTCAACACCATGATTTGTGCCTTAAATGATTTCGCAACAGTTGGAGGATCACTTATTGGTCCAGCGACATCACCACGGCGGATATCTTTTTTAGATAATCCACGCATGTTTACGCCAACATTATCTCCAGGTTTTGCTTCTCCGATTTCTTCATGGTGCATTTCAATGGTTTTACATTCACCGGTTGCTCCGCCAGGTTTCGTACTGGGTTTAAAAATCAATTTATCATTGACTTTGAGAATACCCGTTTCAATTTTTCCAACAGGTACTGTTCCAACACCCTTGATGGTATAAACATCTTGGATTGGCCAGCGAAGTGGAAGATTGGTTGGTTTTTCTGGAAGAATAAAGTTATCAATGGCTTGTAAGACCGTTGGTCCGTCCCACCAGTCGATTTTTCCTTTATCTTTTGCGGAATTGTCGCCAGTAAACGCTGACACAGGAACGATTTGAACTTGGTCATCTTTGTAACCAACGCTTTTCGCAAGTTTTTTGACATCCTTTTGAACTTCTTCAAATCGGTTTTTGTCATAAGGTGGTTTGGTGTCATCCATCTTGTTGATAGCAATAATCATTTGTTTGACTCCAAGGGTTCTTGCAAGGAACATATGTTCCTTTGTTTGTGCCATAATTCCTTCTGGAGCAGCAACTACAAGAATCGCAGCATCAGCTTGTGATGTACCAGTGATCATGTTTTTTACGAAATCTCGGTGACCTGGTGCATCAATGATAGTGAAATAATATTTGTCTGTGTCGAATTTTTTGTGAGCAACATCAATTGTCACACCACGTTCCCGCTCTTCTTTAAGATTGTCGAAAATCCAAGCAAGTGCAAAACTTTCTTTTCCTTTTGCTTTTGCTTCTTCTTTGTATTTTTCGAGCATATGAGCGGGGAATTGTCCAGTATCAAGAAGGATTCTACCGACGAGTGTGGACTTCCCGTGGTCGACATGACCAATAATCACTAAATTCATATGTGGTTTATCCGCCATACTCTTTTACCTCCATATCGGTTATTATCTACTTTTTATATCTATACCTCATTATTGATTTGATGTACCTTTTACAATCAGAACTTTCATCTGAGGTTTGATAGCGTATAATCTTACTATTTATAAGTCTTACTGGCAATCATCGTAATATAAAAATGGAATCCTTATAGATGGGCTCGGCCGGATTCGAACCGGCGACCTCCGCCATGTCAAGGCGACGTCATAACCAACTAGACCACGGGCCCTTTTCTTTGAAATGATTGAAGGGGTATATCATGTTCTCATTTTTTATATTTACTCAAACTCTGACCTAAATGAGCTATCTACATATACGGGTACATAGGTACCAGGCAAAAAGCTTCATTAAGGGTATATTGCATTATTACTTTTTACTTACAACATAGGAGGATTGCTTCGTTTGAAAAATGATGAAGGGATGCATCATGAGAGGTTAAATGGGTTTGAACAACCCATGTTACATTCTGAGATTGATGAATCAACATTTATGACGTGGAAAATTGAACTTCAAAAAAATCTACCCATGTTTTGGAGTTCCATGAATCAAAAAAGGAAATATTTCTAAAACGTTTCCTTCTCTTTTTTTTTTGTCTTAATTCTTAAATAACATCAGTTTATTTCGCTTGTTTGATATGAACTATCGATCTCCAAAAATTACTGTTGATGGAATTCTAATACAAGATGAAAAAATTCTTCTAATAGAACGTAAAAATTCCCCATTTCAACATTATTGGGCGTTACCTGGTGGATTTGTTGAATATGGTGAAACAACTGAAGAAGCGGTTGTCAGGGAATTTTTTGAGGAAACTTGTGTACAAACACAAATTCAAAGATTATTTGGTGTATTCTCCGAACCAACACGAGATCCAAGGGGTCATACGATTAGTGTTGTTTATATCTTAAAGTATAAGAGTGGGGAAGTCTGTGGTGGTGATGATGCAGCAGCTGCAGCATTTTTTCCGTTAAATGATCTTCCAAAATTGGCTTTTGATCATGATGTTATAGTTAAAAATTTTAAGGAGGATAAATCATGTTTTGCCCAAAATGTAAAGCGTTAATGTATCCAAAGGATAAGCTATTTGTATGTAATAAATGTGGATATAAAGAACAAAAAAAGGAAGCAAATGTTGTTGTTACTAAACAAAAGAAAAAGGAAGTTACACTTATTGAAAATAAATCCGAGTTAAATGTTCTTCCAAAAACAAAGATTAAATGTCCAAAATGTGGGCATGATGAGGCTTATTGGATTATTCGTCAAATGCGTGGTAGTGATGAGCCTGAGAGTAGGTTTTACACCTGTGTGAAATGTGGAAATAAATGGCGTGAGGATTAAAAAGAGTTGATCAACAATCAGCTTTTTTTTAATCATACCGCTAGCATTATAAACGTAGAGCGTATTAACCATTTACTTAAAAAACATAACAGCTTTAAAGTGTAGGGGAGGCTGGAAAGATGTTTAGTGCGAAAGCAAAAGCCGATATATTCAAAGGAATAATAGATGTTACGTCACCTCTTGTAAATGAAGTGAAATTAAATATTACAAAGAAAGGACTTTCTTTGCGAGCAGTGGATCCAGCGCACGTTGCTATGGTTGATTTAGAAATTGGTAGTGATGCTTTTGATGTATATACTGCTGAAGACCTTGAGCTTGGTATTGATATGGATAAATTTGCAAGTATCATGCGTTTAGCAAGTTCAGGGGATGATATTGTTGTCGAATATGATCAGAATGCGAATCGACTGATTGTAAAAATTGGTAATCTGACAAGAAAAATGGCCTTGATTGATACTGCAGGTATGCCAGATCCAAAAATGCCTAATCTTGATTTACCTGGAAAAGTAGTCCTTAAGGCGAACGAGATAATTAAGGGAGTACGTGCATCAGAGGCAGTTTCTGATCATTTAGCGCTATTAATGAACAAAGATGATTTTGAACTCTTTGCTGAAGGTGATACTGATACAGTTAATCTGGTTCTAAAAAAAGATGAATTAGAGGGTCTTACCGCATCTGGAAAATACAAAAGTCTTTTTTCAATTGATTACTTTAGTAATATGATTAAACCAGTTCGTGGAGAAGAACCGATTACGATATATCTAGGCAATGATAATCCAATCAAAGTCGAGTTTGATATTGCACACACAAAGGGTCATGTTGTCTATCTCTTAGCACCAAGGATTGAATCAGAATAACCTATTCTTTTTTTCGCTGACAGTATGCCCTCCTCATATCCCAGATCAAGATACATTGCATTTCAAATTGTTTTAAAGGATTCTACAAGTGCTCAAGGTTTTACTCGAGCAGAAATGATTCAAGCACTTCAAAAGAATTGTCTTAAACTATTTCAAACTCCCTGTAAAACATTTGATATATTTCTGACCCGATATCAATTCCCAAATGGTATTGTTCGCTGTTTTCACAAGGAGAAAGACAGAACAATCCATCTTTTAAAGGGTATTACATCAATTCATTCTTTTCCTGTTCACATTGAAACATTAGGGACTTCAGGTACTATTAAAAGCTGTTGTAAAAAATTTTTTATGGGTGATTCTCTAAAATAAAAGTTGTTAATACGAAAAAGAACATAATAAAGTATCAATGAGTTGATGAATAGTATGTTTATGTATTCGTAGTAGTGATCAAACATGAAGCTTAGAACTATTACAATGGGGTTTAATTACGAAAGTACATCCTCAGAAAAGCTGATTAGAAACGCTGCAGCTGCTCTTCATAGTATTGAAAATGATTTTTCTAAGAAACACTATACTGTTCAAACGAAACGGATTTGTACCCAACCCTGGAATCAATATATGTCCAGTAAACAAGAGTTGTTAAAGACTGTTCAACAGATTAATTCCTATGGAAAAAAACATAAGATTGATTATTTTAATATTGGACCAACGAATCAATCATCTCAGATTCCTTGGCTTTCAGAGGTTTTATCGACAACTGAAAATTGTTTTTGCACTGCTGAAATCTGTGATAATAATCAGATTTATTATGAGTCTGCGTGGGAAGCTGCTTGTTTAATAAAAAAGCTTTCAACCATGAGATCTGATGGTTTTACTAATCTACGTTTTGCAGCACTCTGTAATATTTCAAAACCAACTCCTTTTTTTCCAGCATCGTATCATATGAATGATGCTCCATCTTTTTCAATTGGTTGTGAAAATAGTGATCTTTTATGTGATTCATTTCACACCAATGATTCCGTTGAAGATGCGAGAAAAAATTTATTGAAAAAATGTGAAGATGTCTATCAATCAATTCAAAGAATAGCTTTATGTAGTGCTGAGGAACAAAATATTGAATATGAAGGAATTGATCCTTCAATTTGTAGTAGTATTCAAAAAGATGAAAGTATTGTTAAGGCTTTTGAATCCCTTGGACTTGGATTATTTGGTGAACCAGGAACCCTTACTATAGCAAAAATGATTACGGATGTGTTACGTCAACTTTCTATACAAAAAACGGGGTATACTGGGTTGATGCTACCAGTGCTTGAGGATTTCGGTTTGGCACAACGAGTCAAAGAAAAAGAGGTATCTGTACAAAAATTGTTGTTGTATTCCGCTGTCTGTGGAACAGGCTTAGATACTATTCCATTGCCGGGAGATATATCTATTGAGAAAATCTATGCTCTTCTGCTTGATGTTGCGACGCTCTCGATTAAATTACAGAAACCATTATCTGCTCGGTTAATGCCGATTCCTGGAAAAACAATAAGGGATGAGACAACATTTGATTTTGAGTATTTTGTGAATACTTCAGTTATGGATCCATAATTAAGTATGTGATTGAAAAAAAGCATCCTTGTTAAAATATTATAAATAATATTAAAATAAAGGATATTATTATATCTTTTATAATGAATCAAAAAAAAATAGGGATCATTGCAATTTTTCTTGCTTCTTTTATGTGGGCGATTGAACCTATTTTTGTTAAACTATCCTATCATCATGCAGATGTCTTTGAGATTGCAGCAATTCGCGCAAGTATTGTATTAGTGATTGCACTAATTTATCTTGGATTTCAAAAAACAAACCCATTAAAGATACAGGGATCACAGGTTACTGCATTATTTTATATAGCTATTGCAGGAACTATCATTGCTGATTTTCTGTACTATTATGCCTTGATGTATGCATCAGTTCTTAATGCAGTATTACTTGGGCATCTCCAACCTATCTTCATTATTATTATTGGATATATGGTCCTACGATCTGAACGTTTGACAAAACATGATTATATAGGGGTTTTTTTTATGATGCTTTCAGCGGTCCTCGTTTCAACAAGAACACTTGAAAATGCATCTAGCTTTCAATTTCTCAATAGCGCTGATGCATTAGTCCTCATATCAACGATTGCCTGGGCATCTGCTGCAATCGCGGTTCGGAAATATTTAACCATGCTTTCTGCAGGAGTTATAACCTTTTATCGATTCCTCTTTGCCTGTGTTTTTTTCTCAGGATATTTTCTTATCACACAATCATTGCATATTCATATCTATCAAATTATTGTTGGAATTATTGTGGGGGTTGGAACAATCTGTTACTATGAATCCTTAAAACGATTAAAAGCGGCACAGGTCTCTGGTCTTGAATTATCCTCACCGTTGCTTGCAGCACTGCTTGGTTTTATGATATTACAGGAATCAGTTACATTTCTTCAGATTGGGGGGATGATACTTCTGATGTTTGGGGTATACTTTTTATCAGTGAAGAAAAAACAGGAGATTTCCAGGTGATATCATTATATAAGGCTGTAAAAGAAACATTCAATGATGCTGTTTCAACAACATTTCTTTTGTTAAAAATTATGATTCCAATCAGTATCATCGTAAAATTACTTGATGAAGTAGGAGTTGTACATTCAGTTGGTTCATTGCTTACTCCTGTTATGTCCTTTGTGGGCCTTCCAGGGGCAACTGGTTTGGTTTGGGCAACAGCAATGATTACCAATATTTATGGAGGGTTAGTAGTATTTGTTTCAATTGTTTCAATGTATCCTTTTTCTGTTGCTCAAGTAACGGTGTTGGCTACAATGATTCTAATTGCACATAGTTTACCTGTGGAAGTTAGTATCGCTCGACGAACAGGGGTGCGGATATGGTTTATTCTTTTCCTTCGAATTGGTTCTGCTTTTCTTGTTGGAATACTTCTCTCAGGTTTTTTTTCAATAACTGGTTTGTTTCAAGAATCTGCTGATATGTTTTGGAAACCAGAGATTCAGGATCTTTCTTTTTTTGGTTGGGTACTTAATCAATTGCAGAATTATCTGATGATTTTTCTGATAATTTTCTTATTACTTGGGTTAATGAATCTTCTTAAGCGTTTAAAAATTCTTGATTGGATGAATCGTTTTCTTGAACCTGGTCTTGAACATCTTGGTATGAGTAAAGAGGCTGCACCGGTGACTATGATTGGGTTGACATTAGGGATTTCATATGGTGGCGGAATTATCATTAAGGAAATCATTTCAGGAAAAATATCTGATAAGGATGCTTTTTTATCTGTTTCTTTTTTAAGCCTCTCTCATAGCCTCATTGAGGATACATTACTCATGATAACAATTGGAGCCTCTCTTATTGGTATTTTGTTTGCTCGTCTTGCATTTACTATTGGTATAATGCTTTGTCTTTTGTGGATAATATCACATCTATCAAAAAAACAGTTTCAGGCAATTTATCAACGACCTTCTGAATAAAACCAAAGTGGTTTTTTGTATTATAACACTTTTACAAGAACTGAGGTAATAATAAAAAATGATGCAATCATTGATATTACCAGTGATCCGAGTAAGGTAATTAATCCAATGCAGATAACACTAAAAAAAACAAGTTGACTCTTCAATAGGGTTTGCAGATTCATCAAAGGTAAATAAATATTATAATATAAATATATTATTGTAAATAATTTAATAACCTGAAAAAAGTTAATATGAAGAAATAATATAATAAAAAAATTAAATATCAATCAAATACCGCTTAATTTCTAGAAGACTCAAACGATGACGCATATCAAGAAAAACACGTTTTACAGGATCACGTTCACTCATCTCATAGAATGATCCATTCCAATGAAAACAAAAATCTCCAAAAACTACACGTTGTTTCATATATAACATTTTGTTAAAATATACTTATAAACATTATTTTACAACTCATACCCAAATACTGATATACTCATTGCTGAAAATGAAATGTTTGTAAATAAAAATAAGAACAAAAAATTATGTATGAAAAAGAAAAGAGAGGGAGTGAACCCCAATAGGTCTTCACGTTAACTTAACTTACTATGTACAACTGGGAATTTACTCCATTATGTTAATAATAGGTATAACCATTTGAACATATTACAAATTAAAGCTAATGTAAGGGAAAGAATGAGATGAGCAAATAAAATGTATAGTTTATTACAAATAATAAAAAAATACTACTTTTAGAAATACGGAATGAACATAAAATCTAAAATAGGATACAATATTATGGTGAGGATATGGCTAAGCATAAAATTGTAACATTGCCTGGAGATGGCATTGGTAAAGTTGTTTTAAATGAGGGACTAAGAGTACTAGATGCAGTAGGATTCGATGCAGAATATATTCATGGAGATATTGGATGGGAGTTCTGGAAGAAGGAGGGAAATGCACTTCCTGAGAGAACGTTAGAATTATTAAAAAAATATAAGATAGGATTATTTGGAGCGATAACATCCAAACCAAAGGATCAGGCTGCTAAGGAACTTTCTCCTGAACTTCAAGATAAAAATTATGTTTATTATAGTCCAATTGTAGGTCTTAGGCAACATTTCAACTTAGATGTGTGTTTACGCCCTTGCCGATCATTTAAGGGTAATCCGTTGAATTTCATCCTGAGGAAAGGCAATGGTTTTGAAGAACCAATGGTAGATGTGGCAATCTTTAGGCAAAACACTGAAGGCCTTTATGTTGGTGTAGAATGGACTAATCCGCCACCTAATGTAAGAAAAGGTTTAGAATGCCATAAGAAGATGGGAAAATTCAAAGATGTTCCAAGCGAAGATCTTGCTATTTCTTGTAGAATATTTACCAGGACAGCATGTAAAAGGATTATAAAAGAGGCTTTTGAATATGCTAAAAAATTTGGGTATAAAAACGTGACTATTTGCGAAAAACCTAATGTGATCAGGGAGACATCAGGCATGATGCGGGAAGAGGCTATGAAACTTCATAAACAATATCCAGAGATTCAGCTTTGGCATACCAATATAGATGCTCAGATGATGTGGCTTACTAAAAATCCTGAGGACTACGGAGTAATTGTCGCAGGTAACATGTTCGGTGACATAGTATCTGATGGCTTTGCAGGGTTAGTAGGAGGATTGGGTTTTGCTTGTAGCGCAAACATTGGCAAAGAAGTTGCAATATTTGAACCCACTCATGGTTCTGCTCCAAAGTATGAAAATCTGAAACCATCAATAGTTAATCCTATTGCTATGATACTTAGTTCATGCATGATGTTGGATCATATTGGAGAAAGTAAAAAGGCGGAACAAATAAGAAATGCAATAGCAAAAGTTATTGAAAAGGGTGAGACTAGGACGTATGATATGTTGAGATTATCTGGAGGAGCAGATGTTTTTGAAAAAGGTGCATGCTCCACAAGTGATATGACCAATGCTATCATAGATCATTTATAGGATGAGGAATAGTCGATGATTGAAAAAAAGGACATAGAAGAAGTGTTCTCACATTTTCTTTCTATGATAAAAGATGAGGAAATAAAAAGGAAAGTGGTAGAGGCCTGGTTTCTAGGATGTAAGAAAGGTGGATGGCAAACGATAAATGAATTACAACAAATGCCTTTTAGCTTACTTACAGATTGTAAGGGTATCAGTTTTATTGAACATACTCTTGCGGTAACGGAGGGGGCACTTCAATTAGCCAAAGTACAGGAGAAACAATATTCCAAAATGCCATATGATATAGATTACGATATATTGATTGCTGGAGGGTTATTGCATGATGTGGGTAAACTTTTAGAAATAAGAAAAAATAATGAGAACGGATTTATGAAGAGCTATAGTGGCAAATGCATGAGACACCCTATTTCAGGAGCAATTTTGGCTGCAGAGGTGGATTTACCTGAAGAGATAATTAATGTTATAGCGTGTCATGCAAAGGAAGGTGAGGGAAGACCTCAAATGCTGGAGACTATATTTGTACATCAGGCAGATTTTGCAACCTTCAATCCGTTAGTAATGATGACAAAAGGTACATTGATACAATAGAGTGATATAAATAAAAAAAGAATTGTAGCAGTATTACTTGCTCAGTATGATTATAATCAGGTGAGAATATCTTGCTTCAATTTCTTTATATTATCTACTCAGATAAGAAAAGCTAGCCGATGTTTAGAGAGTAAACTGGTAAGGTTTAGATGTGTACTTAATGGGGTTCAGTCCACTTTTGTATTGTTCCATCCTTATCTTTATTAGCTATAACCTATTCTCCCTCAATTATATTATTATTCCATATTTAAAATATTAAATATATTGGTGTGGGGGAATTAAACTAGAAAAATTAAGCCGCTGGTGGGAATTGAACCCACGACCTATTCCTTACCAAGGAATCGCTATACCTCTAAGCCACAGCGGCAGTAACTACCACCCGAAATAAGTAGGGGTTTATTTTATTTTTTGCCAATATCGCCTAGATTCTCTATTCCACATCCAATATTTTATTGAGCAAATGTTTGTATTAATTATGAGTTGAACGCGAATATTATTAATATTTAAACTTTATCTTGGAGGTGGTGAGTTCTTATCAAACAACTTGACCTTCCTGATGTGCAATCTAGCCCTTCCGAATCAAAATTTAAGCTCACACGTGTGGGTGTTACTGGGGTAAAAAAATTAGTACATATACAAAGACCAAATACAGATACTGTGTTTTCTCTTGTCGTAAAAATGGATTTATTTGTTGATCTTCCGGCATCACAAAAAGGAAGTCATATGTCACGAAACCTTGAACTTATCTCAGAAATTACTGATCAAAACCTCAAAAAACCATTTAAGGATTTAGAATCATTTTGTGCTCAAACCGCAAAACAATTACTCGAGAAACATGATTATGCAACAAATTCAGAGATTAAAGCTGAGGCAGATTATTTTTTTGAACGAAAATATCCCTCAGGATCAACGGGTCTTGAACCTTATAAACTCGTTGCAGAATCAAAAGCAAATAAAAACGGTACAATAAAAAAACTCATTGGAGTTAAAGTCATCGGCATGACTGCTTGTCCTTGTGCAATGGAAATTATTCGAAATATTGGACAATATGAGCAAAACACTGTTCCGCCTACACATAATCAACGAAACATTACAACCGTTATGATTGAAGTACCTCATGAAACAGTAGAGGTAGATGCAAATGATCTTATTGAGATTACTGAGAAGGCTTTCAGCTCTCCAACCTACAGTCTTCTTAAACGTCGTGAGGAAGGAAATCTTGTATATAATGCTCATAAAAAACCAAAATTTGTTGAAGATGTTGTTCGAGATATACTCAGCAGCATCCTTGAAACCTATACAAATCTTCCGAAGGATACCATTGTTATTGTGCGAAGTGAAAGTGAAGAATCAATTCATAAACATAATGCTTTTGCGGAACGATTCACCACATTAGGTGAATTGAGGCGGTAAAATATCATTTCAAATTTTTTCCCATATTATTGATTCTCAGTGTTTTTAACCAACACATGGGAGTGTACCAAAATATGTAGGATCCTATTAATTGAATCCAACAGTGATAATGCTATCAGTTAAACTCATGATGGATTGCATTGGAGAAAAAGAAAAAGCAGCTAAGCTCCAAGAAGCGGACTATGATACCATTCAATGATCTCGGTGGATTAAACAGTATCCTTGAAGTCGTTGAAGAAATTGTACGTATGTATGATGATCAATAAAACATCATTTTCTTTTTTCCTTCTTTTTAATATTATACCTTTATAAAAAAATACTGCGGGTGTATCCTGGAAAAGATTTTATAGACCGATTTGATTGGGGGCCTAGCATAATTTATGAGGTTGATTTACATGGAAGAAAAAAAGAAGATACTCATTATGGGTGCAGCAGGTAGAGATTTTCATAATTTTAATGTCTGTTATCGAGATAATCGAGATGTTGAAGTCGTTGCATTTACTGCGACTCAAATCCCTGATATTGCAGGACGAAAATACCCTAAGGAACTCGCTGGACCACTCTACCCAAACGGCATACCGATTTATCCTGAGGAACAACTCACGGATTTAATAAAAAAACATGATATTGATGAAGTCGTCTTTGCGTACAGTGACTTGCCATATGAATACGTGATGCATAGATCCGCTGTTGTGAATGCTGCAGGAGCAAATTTTGTACTTCTTGGTCCAAAACGAACACAGATTGTTTCCTCAAAACCATTGATTGGTGTCTGTGCAGTGCGTACAGGCTGTGGGAAATCACAGGTATCACGGACAATCTTTGAATTACTGCAGAAAAAAGGACTCAAAGTTGCAAGTATCCGTCACCCAATGCCTTATGATCCAGATTTAACCACACAGATCTGGCAGCGATTTGCATCATATGAGGATCTTGATAAATATAATTGTACCATTGAGGAACGCGAAGAATATGAACCCTATATTGATATGGGTGGGGTTATCTATGCTGGTGTGGACTACGGAAAGATTCTAGAGGAAGCTGAGAAAGAAGCTGATGTGATTATTTGGGATGGTGGAAACAATGATTTCTCCTTTTATAAAACAGATCTTCTTATCACGTTAACTGATCCACATCGACCAGGTCATGAAACCCTGTATTACCCTGGTGAAGTCAATACCATTGCTGCGGATGTCATTCTTATCAATAAAGCAAATACAGCAAAAAAGCAAGATATTGCATCTGTTAAGAAAAATGTGAAACGCGTCAATGACCATGCAATAATAATTGAAGGCGTTTCCTCTGTTGTCGCAGAACATGGTGAAGATATAAAAGGCAAAAAAGTGTTGGTCATTGAAGACGGGCCAACGGTTACTCATGGGAGCATGCCTTACGGTGCTGGAACTGTTGCTGCAGAAGAACATCAAGCAGGAGAGATCATTGATCCTCGACCATTTGCCGTTGGATCCATTGTAGATACCTTCAACAAATATACCCATTTATCAAAAGTTCTTCCTGCCATGGGTTATGGGAAGAAACAGATAAAGGAACTTGAGCAAACCATTAACAATGCTGATGTTGAGGTCATAATAAGTGGAACACCAATTGATTTACAACGGGTGCTGAAAACAGAGAAGCCATTAATCCGTGTTCGGTATAATGTTGGTGAAAAAACCGCAAAGGATCTTGAGAAAATCATCGATGGTTTTATAAAAAAACATCTATAGGTGCTGATAGAGACTACGGTTTTGACAGCAAAATAATCTTGTAGTAAATAGATATATATTTGTCAATTCTATTTACCATACCTTGTTTGTTTTGCTGTTTCTCATTCATTTTTATTGTTATTTTAATATTAATAATATTTTTTGTACTACACTGTTCCATGGTTCATGGGAAAGTATATATAAAATAAGTATATATTGAGCAAAAAAGGAATTGATTATATAGTTTCACATTTCTCATGATCATCAGATTTTTGAAATTTATTACATTCCCTAAAAAATAACATATTGGAGACAAAAATGAAATTCACTGAGCTAGACCTTAAGACAGAATTAATTGAGCATATTCAAAAGCAAGAATTCGAAAAATTAACAGATATTCAAGAAAAATGTATTCCAGAAATATTACAAAAAAACGATGTAGTAGGACAAGCAGAAACAGGGTCCGGAAAAACATTGGCTTTTGTTTTACCCTTGCTTACTAAAATATATCCTGGAGGGGGTCTTCAAGTATTAGTATTAACACCAACACGGGAATTATGTGTTCAGGTTTCTGATGTGTTTAGATCATATGGCAATAAGTTAGGAATACACGTTGCTAGTATTTATGGTGGGGTAAGTATTGGCCCTCAATTAAGTCGAATAAGAAAATCTGAAGTCGTAGTAGGAACTCCTGGAAGATTGCTAGATCTATCTAGAAGAAAAGCGATGAAATGTGAGCAATTTGATTATATCGTTATTGATGAAACCGATAAATTATTCGAAATGGGATTTATCGAAGATGTTGAAAAAATAATTCATCAGGTAAAAGGAAAAAGACAAACCCTTATGTTTAGTGCGACAATTTCAAAGGATATCCAGAAGTTAATGAAGAAACATCAAAAAAATCCTGTGGTGATAAGAACTAAATCCCAAGTTGATAGATCTAAATTGAAACAAACATATTATGATCTTCCTACTGAAAAAGATAAGTTTTCATTACTTGTTCATCTCCTTAAACATGAAACCAAAGACCTTGCAATCGTATTTTGCGCTACAAGAATCAAAACAGATGTTGTATCAAAGAATTTACTTACACAAAAAATAAATTCAGCTGCATTACATGGTGGGATGACACAGAGAGAACGTCTAAACACATTGGAATCATTACGGAAAAACCAGATACATGTGCTCGTTGCAACTGATGTTGCAGCACGAGGATTAGATATCAAAAATATATCCCATATATATAATTATGATGTGCCTCCCAATTCAATTGAGTATATCCATCGGATTGGTCGAACAGCAAGAGCGGGTAATGAGGGATCTGCTGTTACTTTGCTGACCAGGAAGGATTCTGAGAAATTTAAACGATTAAACCATGGAGATATTTCTATTAAAAGAACTAACTCACCAGAGTATAAACTCTTTCATTTTAATAGAGACCTTGGTCAAAAAAGAAATCTAGATAACGGTAACATACAAAAAGAACAAATTTCTAAGAGTAATCATACGAGAACACAGGATTCCAAACGATTTAATCATAAGCATCCAAAGCAGTCATTTTCAAAAAAATATAATGGGAAAAAAAGTAATAACCATCCTTCAAATAAACAGAATAATCAAAAAAATAAAAAGAAAGAATATAATACTATTGGTTCAAAGGATAAGCATATACCTATTAAATTAAATAAGAGAACTTTACATCAGAGAAACACGGTGAATAAAAATAGAACATATGCTCCTTCAAACAAGAAAAAATATTATGGAAAAAAACCTCATAATGTAAAGATGAACGGTAGATATCCTACTAAACGAAACATAAAATAGGTTTTTTTTTGTTATCAAAACATTTCAATTGAAAAAAATAAGGATCCAACTACTCAATATCATATGAAAGTAAGTCTTCAATAACTCCTTATCACTTTCTTATATTTTTTTCAGTAGTTTTCCTTGATACACAAAATAGGCAAGAAGAGTCTCCAGTTGAATATGTTCATTACTTCCTTCCGTGAGACGAAACTCGATTTCCCCTGTTTTTTCAATTAAGGTGATCTTACTATCATCAGGAATACTAAGATCAAAAAGTGACCGATGGATTTGTTTAATGATGTCTTCTCCGCTTAGACCATATTTTATTAGTAGATCATAGAGATGGTTTCGTGCGGCCATGAAATCACCAGAGAGCGCAGTTGTAATCAATCGTTGAATATCTGAAGGATTCACCGTTGCACTTGTTTCATATAGAAGATCAGCGGTGATTTTTTTATTTAGTGATGCACCGACTTGAAGGACATTAATTGCTTTACGTAGATCTCCCTGTGCAACAAAAATAATCGTATCTAGTCCATCCTTTGTGATTTCAAGGTTTTCATTTGATGCGATTTTCCGCATATATTTTTTGATATCCTCTGGTAACAGCGGGCTAAATCGAAAGACTGTGCAGCGGCTTTGAATCGGTTCAATGATTTTTGAGGAGTAATTTACAGATAAAATAAAACGACAGATATGGGTATAGCGTTCAATTGTTCTACGTAGTGCTGCCTGGGCATCAATGGTGAGGGAATCAGCTTCATCGAGAAAAATAATTTTAAAAGGATTCTGGCCCATAGGAGCAGTTCGGGCGAAATCCTTTATTTTTCCCCGGATTATTCCAATACCTCGTTCATCACTTGCGTTTAACTCATTGAAATTCTGCTTCCAGGTATCGCCATATAGTTCCTTTGATAAGGCAAGAGCTGAGGTTGTTTTTCCTGTCCCGGCGGGTCCTGCGAATATGAGATGAGGAACGTTTTTTGTTTTCACATAGGCTTGTAAGCGTTCGATAATATGTTTTTGCCCGGCGATATCACTTAGTTTTTTTGGGCGATATTTTTCTATCCAGATATCATCCATGTTGTTGACTCCAAAGGCTGTAATTGATTCTTTATGATTAAGATTTTTGCTTAAGGTATGATGTAATCAGAGTAGGTAAATCATTTAGATATATGGAGAGTTGATGATCGTCTTTAAGGAATCGAATGCTTGCTTCCTGTTTTTTTGCAAACAAGATCCCCCAGGTGTTTGGAACAACGGTATCCTTTGTTCCGATGAATAGATGTGTTGATGCCATTATTTGTTTTTGAAAGAGGGTTTCATCTTGCATGTCTTTTAGAATTGCTTGAGGCATATCAGATATGTTGGTTATGTCAACAGTTGGAGGGATGATTGCAGGATTTAACAGGATGAGATTGGATACATTCTGATGAGTCAATGCGGTTTTTGCTGCAAGAAACCCACCAAGTGATGATCCTATAAGAGAAACAGAGGGATCATCTTTGATGATTTTTGATATTTCATCAAGACAGTGTGGAATACGTAGTTGTTCTGGTTCACATGTTCGATAGATAATGGGTGAGGCATTCAATGTTTTCTGAAACAGGGTTCCTTTAGCCCCTTGAGGACTTGAGAGATATCCGTGGATATAATACATCATTTGTTGTGTTCTCCTTTTCAGTATTATTCTTTTATAATTTTTACATAGAGCGATCGGTTTCTTGGTCCATCTCCTTCAAAAAAGAAGATATGCTGCCAGGTACCAAGTACAAGTCGTCCATCTTCAATGAAAACGGTTTCGCTTGCACCAATAAGACTGGATTTGATATGCGCATCACTGTTTCCCTCAATGTGTTTATGTGTTTTTGACTGTGGAATAAGATTTGATAGTGTTGAAATCATATCAGTTTGAACATCAGGATCTGCTCCCTCATTAATAGTGACTGCTGCAGTGGTATGGGGAACAAACAGAGTTGCATACCCAGTTGTTATCTTATGATCACTAACTATTTGCAGTATATCATCTGTAATGTCTATCATTTGTGTTCTTTTTGTTGATTTGACCGATATTTTTAATAGCATAGTTAAGCCAGTGTAAACATCTGGATTCTATTTAATCATATCTTTTAATATACAAATCTGCCTTATGATTTTTATAATGGAGCCGGATGTCTCTGTTGAGAACAAACACGATGACACAATTAAAACCACATGCAATTCTTTTTGATATGGATGGAGTCCTAGTTGATACTGAATCTCTCTGGTTCACTGCATTTAATGCAAGTTTAAAACAGTACAACTATCCGCTAGTGACAAAACAACAATTTTCAGAGTTATTCTGGGGAAAAGATCTCTCTGATTCCATTGAATCTATCAATGTATCTAAAGATGTCCTTCCAGCATGTAATGAGTATTATCTGAAACATCTCCATAAAGTCCGTCTTTTTCCGACTGCATTAACAGTTCTATCCGAGTTAAATACATATAAAAAAGCAATTATTACAAATACTCCAAAAACCATAACCATGCAAATTGTTGAAACCCTTCACTTAACCCATTATTTTGATACTATTGTTACTGTTGATGATGTAGCAAAAGGAAAACCTGCACCCGATGTGGTGTAT
>Ga0180430_10000843_pt1 | contig 32182 bp, 23 predicted proteins | sample SS_ome_9_FD_132999 | JGI IMG/M metagenome (GOLD analysis project Ga0180430, IMG submission 132999) | Hypersaline lake sediment archaeal communities from the Salton Sea, California, USA - SS_1_S_2 metaG | ecosystem: Environmental > Aquatic > Non-marine Saline and Alkaline > Hypersaline >... | reverse complement strand
GAGAGCGGCACACCGTGGCGCGTCGAGCGCGAGAACTCCTCGCGGAGCCTTCGCATGCCGAAGCGTCGGTTGAGCAGGTGCGTCAACTCGTCGAGGGCCGCGAGTTCCTCCAGCTTCCGGTGAAGGACGGCGTTCTGGACATAGGGCGCCGCCCCGGTTCTAACGGAGTCGATCAGCAGCCGCTGCTCGCCGCGGAGCTCGCTGGTCTTGCACGCGAGCACGACCAGCCCGGTCATGCTCTTGCGGTCGGAGACGAGAGGGGCTATGAGAAGGGCCGTGGGCCTGAACGAGCCGAGCGGGCAGGACATGGAGAACCACTCGAGGCCCTCTTCGTCGGGTATCACCCACTCCATACCGCCCGTGGAAAGGGCCCTCTGCACGAGTCCGTTCTCGAGACCGATCTCGCGGGGCACCTCGTCGGTGAGATCGACCCCGTAAGAGCTCACAAGCTCGAGCTTGGACCCCGTCTCGGCGTAGAGCAGCCCGGCCCTGGCGCTACAGAACGAGGAGAGACCCTCGAGCACTGTCGCGGCGACCTCGTTCATGTCAACCGTTGACGAGAGCGTCGCAAGCAACCTCCGCGTCGTGCTCTCGACGCGCACCCTTCGTCCCACCGCCTCTGTCATGCTGTTGAAACACGTGGTGACGTCGCCTATGAGGTCGTTGCTCGTTACCTCCAGCTGGCAGTCCCTGCCCCAGCACTCGTCCTCGTCGGTCGCGTTCTCGACGGACTCGTTGATCCGCTCCATCCCGTCCGCGAGCTTCGATATCTCCCTCGTCACGACGATGTCGAAGAGCGTGAAGTTGGCTGCGCCGACCGCCAGACCGGCGGCCACGCACATGACGACGAACACGGGCATCATGTCCGCCTCCACTCCGATGAAGTAGTCGGTGAAGGGAGGGAAGGCGATGCCCACAAGGACGCCGAACGCCATCATCATTATGAAGAGCCGCTTGAACACGCTGCGTCGGGGGAGCTCGGAGTCCCCCATCAGAGATCGTCTGCCTCGGTCCGCCACGTAAATGACCCCCTGTTCGGAATCGACTCAGTCGATTCAAAAGGAGCAAGGAGCGTACCACGTGTGAGGGCGGGTCAGAGCGGTGGGCGTGGCAGGGTGTCTGGCCCGCTGTCTCGGAGGGCGCCGCAGAGGTCACCGTACAAGAAGAAAGCGCCCCGCAAACGCGGGGCGCCTTCCGTCAAACGGTGCTGCCCAACCGAACTACCTGTAGAGAGCCTTGACCGCGCCCCAGGTCGACTCCTCGACCGGGGTCGGGTCGCAATGCTCGGTGTAGCCCTCGATGGTCAGCGAGTATTCGCTGCCGCAGAGGTAGCTGGTGTCCCACGAGTCCGTCGAGACGAAGATCGCCATGGGACCGTAGGGCAGGAACTCGGTCAGCGTGGTCGGGGTGCACTCGGCGGCCGTGGTGTAGCTGTAGAAGGCCGGCGAGGCGCAGGTCTCGATGCCCTGCACGAATCCGAACAGGACGCCGAATTCGGCCTCGACCGTGATGCTGATGGGAACGCCGCCGCACGGGTAGATCTGGTACCAGTCGGTGTCCCTGTAGTTGATGCCACCGAAGTCATACACGCCGCTCGTGCCGCAGACCGTCATGTCGCCAACGGGCTGGATCGAGAACGGGAAGCCGGTGCCGTTGCAGCCACTGTTGTACAGGTCGTCGTAGCCGTCGAAGCAGTCGACCTCGCCCTCGGGAACGCCGGTGCAGATAACGTCGCACGGGATCGGGCAGTCAACCTCGGTCATCTCAAGCACGTAGTCACCGCAGGCGCCGCCGTAGCCGTCGATAACGATGTAGTAGACGTTGCCGGCGGTCAGCGCGACCGACGCGATCCACGACGTGTAGGACACGGGCGGATCGACGCAGTCGAAGTTGTCGTCGTTGCAACCGTCGAGCGGCACGTTGCCGACCACGTTCTCGTACACGTAGACCTTCGTGTCGTAGAACGAGTTGCAGAGGCTGATGCTAACGCACATGTCTTCGGCGGGCGTGTACGCGTAGACCACGTCGGGCGAGGTCGAGCCCGTGTAGGGGCAGGCCTCATCGTAGTCGTCGACGTTGTCGCAGGTGTTGCCCGTGTCGTTGAAGGGCAGCGCGTAGATGACCCACGCGTCGTCGACGGTTTCGCCGCCCTCGCGGGCGTCGGGCTTGCCCTCGTCATTCGTGTACACGACCTTTGCCGGCTGGTTCTTGGCCAGGTCGGCGCCAACCGCGACGGCACTGAAGACGAACAGGGCAATGATAACGAAGGTAGCGACCTTCATGCTCATTCCTCCCACTAGGTAGGTAACAGGCCAACACTACTCCAACAGAACAAAGGGACCTATCGCACCCTCCTTTCCGAGTGGATCTGTTGACACCTGCCATTTGGACCGATGTCACGGTCGTGGCGAAGGCGGGGTTCCGGGTGCAGTTCTCCCGGGGCCTTCCGCACGGTGACCGTGTTTGCCCACGCGCCCAGAAGTCTACAGGCTGAACAGCATATTGTCAAGAGGTAAGCTGGTCCGAAACTCACCGACCAGGCGCGGCGGCTTCGCGATTGCTGACTGTTTGTTCACATCTGAACGAGATCTCGGTGGGAGCACGGCCTCGAGGTGTCGACAGGGGGGCGCCGTTCTAGCGGAGCACCGCCGCGCGCGGTGGCGCGCGACCCTGTCGACCGGAACCGGCGGGCGTGCGGAATATTGACAAACGCGTCAGGAAATGGTATTCTCCCGGTTGGACTCTGCAGCAGGAACCCCACCATTGAGGAAGTGCCGGCCCGCCACCGGCTCTTGAGGTCCCGTGCACACGGGCCGGAGGTGGCGCGGTCGAAGCCGATTGACCGGACCAGTAACAAGATGCCCCCCGAGGAGGAAGATCATGAGCGCGAGGAGGTTGCTCGCACTGCTTGTGGTCGTTTTGCTGGGCCTACTCCTGGCCAGTCCCACCGCGTTGTCACGCTCGGAGTTGCCACGCTACGACGTGTGCGACTACGGAGGCCCCGCGTACGCAGACGACGAGGACGACAACGACGACGACCCGGACGAGACTCCGAACGGGTTCGTCGGTGACGACGACAACTGGGACAAGCGCGACCAGGGGAAGCACCACACCGCGCACGCCTTCGGGGCGAGCGGCGGTGCCAGCAGTTCCGAGGATGAGCTTTCACGGGTGGAGGTCGGTCTGGGCGTCAGGCTCGCGCTGCTGTTGCAGCAGTGGGTTCTGAACCAGTACGCCCGCTGATCCCCGTACCGGAGGACAACTTGGCTCGGAAGCGACCGGAGATCACGCCCGAAAGCAGGTCGGCAGGAGAACGAAGCGGCGGTCGGGAGTCTGACTCTCGCACGTCGGCAGTCTCCGCTCTGCGCATGGGTGAGTTCTATCTGGGGTCCGACAGCTTCTCGGACGCGATGGAGTACCTCCTGCGCGTGGAGAAGGAGGAATCGCGGTCGACGCTCACAGACGCCGAGGTCGCTGCGCTGTACGCGAGACTGGCTCGGTGTTGCCTGGGACTCGGCAGGCACGAAGACGCCATGGACTACGCGGCGAAGTCGGCCGCGTCCGCGTCGAGGGCCGGAGACACGGTCACCGGCGCAGAGGCCGATGTCGTAGTGGCGAGGACTGAGGCCAAGAGCGGGAGGTTCCGCAAGTCGCTCAGAGCCGCCGAGAGGGCGTACGCGGTGCTCAGGAAGATGCCGGACAGCGCACTGCTGGCAGAGGCCAGCAAGGCGCTGGGCACCGCCCACGCCGAGCTCGGCAACATGACCGCCGCCAGGGACTGTCTTGTTGACTGCCTGGTGTGCAACAGAAGACTGGGGAACGAAGAGGGAGTCGCGGGCGCTCTCAACAACCTCGGTATTCTGGCCAAGCGCTCGGGGGATCTTTCCTCCGCCATCGACTACTTCGAGAGAGCGCTTGAGATCGACCGGAGACTCGGCAGGCCCGCCGCGGTCGCCAGACGCCTGAACAACCTGGGCCTCGCGCTCTACAGGTCGGCCAGGTGGACCGAGGCCGAAGAGCATCTGATGCAGGCCTGGAAGATCTACACTGGCCTCGGCGCGACGCGCGACATCGTAGCGGTCGAGTCCGCCCTTGGCAACATCCGACGTGTCAGGAGGGATTGGAGCGGCGCCCGCGCGCACTTCAGGCGGGTGCTCCGCGTGTCCCAGGAGAACGGCTACCGCCGGGCCGAGGCTCTCGCGCTCGAGTTCCTTGGGGACCTCGAGAAAGACCAGGGCCACTACGAGGATGCGCTCCGGTCTCTCAATCAGGCGTTCTCCTGCGCGCACCGTCTTTCGTCGATGAGCGACGTCATCGGTGAGGTGCTGCGGAGACGCGCCGAGGTCTTCCTCGCACTCGGCAGGCTGGACGAGGCCGAGCGTGACTGCAACGCGGCGCTCGACCTGTGCAGGCGCATCGGGGACCGGCTGGAAGAGGGCTCGACGCTCCGCGTGCTGGCAGCGCTCTCGTACACAAGGGGGAGGCGGACCGCCGCGCGCGTGCTCTCGTCGCGTGCACGGCGGGTGCAGTCGCGGACCGGAGAGACCTTCGAGCTCGCCATGACGGCTCTCACCGACGGCGTCGGCATGGTGGTTTCCGGACGCATCGGCCAGGCGGAACTGGAGTTCGTGGAGTCCCGCCTCTTCGAGGCGGAGCAGCTCTTCGAGAACATGGGCGCCACCTACTGGGCCGGGAGGTGCTCGCTGGCCCGAGCAAGAGCGCTCCGGGCAGCGGGTGCTGCGGGCAGGTGCCGTGGCTGGATAGACAAGGCCCGGGCCGAGCTCTCGCTGGCCGGCGACCCCGCGGGCATCAGCGAACTCGACGCGCTCAGGCGCGAGCTGGACGCGGAACTCGCCGCGTCGACGGCCACCGCGCCAGGCAGGTACGCGGTGCTGGCCGATTCGCTTCCGCTCCTGACCTCCAGCGAGCGCGACCCGGGCGCGTTGCACGGCTTCGTGTCCGCGGTGGCCGACGAAGTGGGCGCCGACCGCGCTGTGGTGTTCCGACTCGAGACGGAGGGACGCCCGGCTGTCGTGACTTCGGTCGGACGTACGGGTCGCCGTCTCGCCGAGGTCAGGCGCTTCGTGCGCTCCGCTGTGGACTCAGGCATCGACCGCCCGCTCGTGGCGGCGTCAGGCTCCGGGGAGACGATCCCGACGAGAGTAGCCGCCGTCGCTCTGATCCCGTCGGACCCGGTCGGCGGTCAGGGGTGGCTTCTCTACGCGGACCGGTTGCACGGCGATGGAGCCTCCGCTTTCAGCGAGGCCGATGTCGAGTTCATGGGTGCGTCGGTGATGTTGCTGTCAGAGGCTCTCACCAGAGGCGCCCGCGCGATGGAAGAGACGGGCTCCAACGTCACCGGTCCGCGGTTCGCGGCAGGGTTCATAACCCGCGACGCCGCGACGCTCGGTCTCATCCAGGGGATAGAGCGGGTCTGCGACAGCAGTATCCCGGTGCTCCTGCTGGGAGAGTCGGGCGTCGGCAAGGACATACTCGCCCGAGCCATCCACGAGGCGAGCGGAAGGACGGGTCGCTTCGTGGTGCTGAATTCGGGGGCCGTCCCTCAGCATCTGCAGGAGTCAGAGCTTTTCGGGCACGTCAGGGGAGCGTTCACCGACGCCGACCGCGACCGCGAGGGGCTGATCGAATCCGCCGCCTCCGGGACGCTCTTCCTCGATGAGATAGGGGACATGAGCCTCGAACTTCAGGTCAAGCTGCTGAGGTTCCTTCAGAGCGGTGAGTACCGCCGCGTTGGTGACACCGCCGTCCTCCGAAGCGACGCGAGGGTCGTGTCGGCGACGAACAGAGACCTCCGGGCAGGCATAGAGACCGGTGACTTCCGACGCGACCTCTTCTACAGACTGAGCGCCTACACGGTCGACATACCGGCTCTCAGGGAGCGCCCGTGCGACATCGCTCCACTGATGCACCGATTCCTCGAGGTCTACTCGAGGCTCGAGGGGAAGCGCGTGAGGGGTTTCGACGACGAGGTCGTCACGCTCTTCCAGCACTACGACTGGAGAGGGAACAACGTCCGCGAGCTGGAGAACGAAGTTAGAAGGGGAGTCGCCCTGTGCGTGGACGGCGGCACTATCGGGCTCGACCACGTCAGACCGGACCTGGTGGCCAAGCGTGAGAGCCTGATCGAGTCCACGAGGGTTGCGCCCGGTGTCACGCTCTCTCTCAAGGACGAGGTCGAGGCTCTCGAGCAGAGCCGCATCCGCGAGGCGCTCGAGCGTCACGGCCGGAGCAAGCGCGACGCGGCCGACGCCCTCGGTCTCTCTCGGACCGGTCTCTACACGAAGCTCAAGAAGTACCGGATGGAGTAGGCGGGTGGTCCCGGCGCGCCCTACCGGGCGGCCCCGGCCGAGCCATTGTGCCAGGAACAGAGCGGGCCCCTTGCGGGCCCGTTCGGCGTTTCATTGCACATGGAACACATCCTGTTCGTGGTGTCATGTCGTCATCAATCCGACGTTCTGTCGTGATTTCGACGTTCTGCTAATTTCCCGTTGCACAAGAGGATAGCCTCGCCTTCGACCACGAGACAGAGAGAGTGTGTCGCGGTCCCTTCGAAATGCCTACGAGACGCCATTCGGCACGTACGCTAGTGCGGCTCTAACAGCCCACCATTTGAGAGCTTACGGCGACACGCGAAATCGCAGCTCCGGGTGGCTTCCGGCCGGATTGGCACGCTCTATGCGGAATAGGACCCCGGAGCGCCCTTGCGCGGGGGTCGGTCCGCTTGTCCACAGAACACGATCACACGTGGAGGGCGCGCTCAGGAACGACCAGCCGGGTCCCGTCGTGTAGGAGCGGCGGTCCGGCTGAGAGAGAGGCTGCGGCTGACGCGTTGCGGCCGATGCGAGAAGCAGGATCAGAAACTCAGGGAGGAGGTGGTAGCGCGGGAGGAACCCGACCCGACTCTGGTGAAGGGGTTCCCCAGGTGTTGGGCTAGTTATCGCGGAGTCCCCTCGGGTCCTTCGTGACCATGCCGCCCGCGGGAAGGGCCCGTCCGCCAGCGGGTCTCTCCAGAAGCGGGGCGGCGAGGAATCCTGACCCAAACGGTCAGTACGATGGCGGGCCCGTTGGCTTCTTGCTGTTCACCCGGTAGGGGGGTGCGTTCGAGCAGCGAGAATGCCTGCGGGCCCGTCGTGACGTACACCTTCGCCCTGTGATATCCTCTTGCGTGTGAAGAGGTCCTACCTAGACACCGAGTCGTTCGTGGGGGGAGCGCGGGAACTCGTCTCCTGGTCGGAGAGCCTCGACCGCGAGGTCTTCACGCCGGGAGCGACTGCCCTTCTTGTCGTCGACATGCAGGGCTACTTCCTCGAGCCGGAGTCGCACGCCTACCTCCCGAGCGCCGAGAAGATCGTCCCCGGGCTGGCTTCGCTGTCTATGGTCTTCCGGGAGGCCGGTCTGCCCGTGTTCTTCACGCGCCATCTCAACACCGACGAGAACGCCGGCGCCCTCGGGCTGTGGTGGAACGATCTCATCCGTACCGAGAGCCCTTTGAGCGAGATAACGCCCGCACTCGACACGTCCCTCGGTACAGTGATCGAGAAGAGCCAATACGACGCGTTCCACGGGACTGGGCTGGAGGAGCTCCTCAGGGGGCGAGGAGTGACCCGCGTCGTTGTCACCGGGGTCGCGACGCATCTGTGCTGTGAGACCACGGCGCGGTCGGCGTTCGTCCGTGCGTTCGAGGTGACGTTCCCGGTGGACGGGACTGCGACCTACGACGAGGAGCATCACCTGGCGACTCTGCTCAACCTGACTCACGGGTTCGCCACCGCGGTCTTCGTCGAGGATCTGGCGGAGCGCGTGCGCGGCTGACGCTGGAGGTACGATGGCCGGACGCTTTGAGGACGTCGCAGTCGTGGGTGCCGGGCCGGCCGGAGTGGCCGCCGCCGTTCAGCTGGCGCGATACGGACTCCGTCCGGTCGTGTTCGAGAGAGACGTGGTGGGCGGACTCCTGCGGACCGCCTGGCTCGTCGAGAACCACCCGGGCTTCCCCGGGGGGATCCGCGGTCCGGAACTGGCGGGACTAATCGAGGAGCACCTGCGCGCGTCCGGCGCGGAGCTGGTGCGAGAGGAGGTCGTGGCGGTGAGCCCCGCCGAGGATCTGCTGGAGGTGCGGTCCGAGGGAGAGACGCTTCTTGCTCGGACCGTGATAGTGGCGTCCGGCACGCGGCCCCTGGCGCTAACGGACCCCGCGGTTCCCAGCGATGCGTCCGAGCTGGTCTCGTATGAATCTCGCGAGCTGTGGGGAGAGCGCGACGCGGCGATCGCGGTCATCGGAGGGGGCGACGCCGCGCTCGACTACGCCATAGGGCTCTCCGGGGAGAACGACGTCACGGTTATCGTCCGTGGCGACGCCCCCAGAGGACTTCCCCTGCTGGTCTCGCGGCTGGAGGGGAGCCGGCGCGTAGCGATACGCACGGGCGCGAGGGTCAGCGCCATCACCCGGACGAACCGTGGACGCGTCGCACTGACGGTGGAGTGGCGCGCTCCTGGGTCGTTCGAAGGAGATTCCGAAGGCTCGGAGAGCAGCGAGGAGTTCGACCGTCTGCTGGTCGCCGTGGGGCGCGAGCCCGAGGACGGGTTCCTCGATCGGGACATTGTCGAGCGCCGCGACGAACTGGCCGCCGGCAACCGCCTGCTCTTCGCGGGCGACGTGAGGAGCGGCGTCTTCCGTCAGGCGTCGATAGCGGCGGGGCTGGGCACACTGGCGGCGATGAGGGTGGCGCTCGCGAGGAGCGCGTGGCGGGCGAGTCCGGGGACGGAGCATTCGTGAAGATAGTAGCGAGAACAGGCAGAGACGACGTGGCGGTGGCCTACGTCGCTGAGACGTCCGGAGGCCGGCTCGTGGAGTTCACAGAAGCCGTGCAGCCGCCGCTTTCGCGTGAGCAGAAGTGGGTGCTCATCGTCTCGAGCCTGTACGGCTGTCCCGCCGGCTGCGCCTTCTGCGACGCCGGAGGGCGGTACGAGGGCCGGATGTCCGCCGGCGAGATCCTCGAGCAGATCGACTTCCTTGTCGACGGACGCTACCCGGACAGGCGCGTAGCCTGCGAGAAGTTCAAGGTCCAGTTCGCGCGAGTGGGCGAGCCGTCGCTCAACCCGGCGGTTCTCGACGTGCTGGAGGAGATGCCGAGGCGCTACGACGCGCCGGGGCTGTTGCCCTCGGTCTCGAGCATCGCCCCGCGGGGATGCGACGCCTTCTTCGAACGGCTGCGCGAGATCAAGTCACGCCTCTATCCGGGCGGCAGGTTCCAGCTTCAGTTCTCGATACACACGACGGACGTTCGCCTTCGCGACGAGCTCATCCCGGTGAAGAAGTGGAGCTTCGACCGCATAGGGGAGTACGGCTCTCGCTTCCGGGAGAGTGGCGACCGAAAGGTAACACTCAACTTCGCGCTCTCGGCCGGCGCCGCCGTCGATCCCTGCGTGCTGACAAAGCACTTCGACCCGGACGACTTCCTCATTAAGATCACACCGGTGAATCCCACGCACCGCGCCGCCAGCTCGGGGCTCGTGTCCGCCGTAAGGCCCGGTCGGGAAGAGGCCGGGCCGGAAATACGCGCGCTCGAGGCCGCCGGCTACCGTGTGCTGTTGAGCATCGGTGAGGTGGAGGAGAACCGCATCGGAAGCAACTGCGGGCAGTACATACAGAGGCACCTCGAGGCCAGCAAGCGGCTCGAGGGTGGCTACGGGTGCGTAGACGAGGAGCTGGGGGTCGAGGCGTTCGCGGTCCGGTCTGCAGCGCCGCCGGCCGCCTCTTCAGCTGGAGCGGCTACCCCGTCGCGCGGGACGGCAGTCTCGGTACGCGGAGCGAAACCCCCGTCGCGCGGAGCGACTTCTGAGGGTCCAGCGGACGAATAGCCGGACCGCATGCGGGTATGTCACACAGGAGGTGACGCCATGGAATTCGAGATCTACTGGCTGTGGTTCGGGCTCGCCGCTCTCTTCATCGTTGGTGAGATCTTCACGGAGGGGTTCTTTCTGCTGTGGTTCGGCATAGGCGCCGCGCTGTCAGGCGTGCTGGCAATGCTGGGTGTCGGACCCGCGTGGCAGTGGGCGGCCTTCGTCGTCGTGTCCGGTGTGCTGCTGGCGGTCTCGCGGCGGTTCGCCGACAGGTTCACTCACAAGCAGCCTCCCGGCATCGGGGCCGATCGACTGATCGGAAGGAAGGGCGTCGTTCTGGAGGACATCGACAACCTCCAGAACGTCGGGAGGGTACGGATCGACAAGGAGGAGTGGCGCGCCGAGAGCGCCGACGACGCGAAGGTCGCCGTTGGAACGCGCGTAGAGGTGGTGCGCCTGGACGGGACGCACGCGGTCGTGCGACCCCTGACCGAGGAGAACTGACATGGTAGCCATCTTCATCATCGCGGCCGTCCTCATTCTGGTCCTGGCGTCTCGGGCCATCAGGATCGTCAGGCCATGGCAGAAGGGGCTGATCGAGCGGCTGGGTAAATACCAGCGGACGGCAGACAGCGGCCTGTCGCTCATACTCCCGTTCATGGAAAAGATGATCAAGGTCGACATGCGCGAGCAGGTCGTCGACGTGCCGCCGCAGGGCGTCATCACGAAGGACAACGTGGTAGTCGAGGTCGATGCCGTCGTCTACTACGAGGTGACCGACCCGGTCAAGGTCACTTACAACGTGTCGAGCTTCTACCTCGCGGCCACGAAGCTAGCACAGACGAACCTGAGGAACCTGGTCGGCGACCTCGCGCTCGACGAGTCCCTGACGTCGAGAGAGATCATCAACACCAAACTCCGCGAGATACTCGACGACGCGACGGACAAGTGGGGTACCAAGGTGACACGCGTCGAGCTTCAGCGCATCGAGCCTCCGGCGGACGTCACCGAGGCGATGCACCGGCAGATGAAGGCCGAGCGGGACAGGCGAGCGATGATCCTTGAGGCGGAGGGCCACAAGCAATCCGCAATCCTCAAGGCCGAGGGCGATGCCGAGGCCGTGAGGCGAGTCGCCGACGCCGAGAAGTACCGGAAGCTGACGGTTGCCGCCGGAGAGGCCGAGGCCATCTCCACGGTCTACACGGCCATCCACGACGGACGTCCCACGAACGACCTAATAGCGATAAAGTACCTGGAAGCGCTCCAGGCGATCGCGGACGGCAAGGCGACCAAGATCTTCCTGCCGCTCGAGACCTCCGGCGTGCTCGGCAGCATCGCAGGCATCGGCGAGCTGCTGAAGGGCAAGGTGTCCGACTCGGTCGCGCCGTTCGGCGGCGGGACAACGCCGGGTGAGGGGTCCGAAGGCTAGCGGGCCGGCGGGGTGTTCTGGGCGGTCGCGGGACGTCCCGAACTGAACGTCTGCTCACCGCACACGTCAACCTGCGAGCCATGGGGCCGCCCCTTGCGGGGCGGCCCTCTGCTTCATGGGCAATCTTGCCACACGGCAAAGAACACTTGACATATTCCTGCCCGCGCCTCACAATAGACACTGGATGCGGAGTATTCCACCACTGCGACACACAAGGCTGGGCGCCGTACGCGGCGTCCGTGCCAGGGAGGTGCATCGTGAAGAAGTGGAGCGTCGTGTTGGCTCTGCTCGCTATCGTCCTGTCGTCGACGGGCGCATCAGCGACGCTGCTGCTGTACGAGGACTTCGAGGACTACCCTGTGGGGTGGGAGTTCTACGGCGAGGTGATGGGAGAGCCGCTTTCGTTGTGGCACGGCGAGACGCTCAGGTCCGTGAGCGGCAACATGAGCGCCGCGTACAACACGGGCATGTTCATCGACCCCTACTACAGCGTCGAGATCGGTCCGAACTGGGGCATGTTGCTCTCGCCCTCGCTCGACCTTACTGACTACACCGGCGTGATGCTCGACTTCTACTCGTGGGTTTCCTCGGGCGTCGATGAGTTGGCGATCGCCTTCATCGGGGTCGGCGGCGACGAGTACCCGTTCCCGCCGATCAACTGGATCACTCCGCACGAGCAGTGGAACCACCTCTTCGCCGACCTCTCGCCGCTCGGTGGCATGTCGGACGTTCGCATCGGCTTCTTCTATGAGAACCTGACCTACGATGGCTGCGGTTGCTTCGCCGGCGAGGGCTGGTACATCGACGACGTCAGGGTTCGCGCCTGCGGCGGCGACCCCGTTCCGGAGCCCTCGACCCTCATGCTGCTCATGAGCGGACTGGCGGGCGTCGGCGTCGTGGCGAGGCGCAGGTTCACGAAGTAGTCAGCGTTGCGCTCCGAAGGGGCGCGCGAGACAAGATCTCAGAGGGCTGCTGCCCAGGTGCAGCGGCCCTCTTTGTTGTACGTTACCCATCCACCCGACCCGAACTTGACGGCTCGGGGGCGCGTGAGTAGAGTTCGCCCATGACGCGGATGCTGGCGATAGTCAACACGGGTTCGGGGCACTACGATCCCGGCAAGGTCGGAGCCGCCATCAAGAGAGCGGCGGCCGCCGCAGAACACACGCTCGAGTTCCGCGAGGTCGACCCCGGGGAGTCGGTTCCGGACATCGTGCGCGGCGCCCTTGCGCGCGGCGTGGAGATGTTCGTCGCAGTCGGTGGCGACGGCACGGTCTCCGCTGTCGTCGAGGGGCTCGACGGCGCCGAGGCGCCAGTCGCCGTTGTGCCGGTGGGCACGGGCAATCTGCTCGCGCGGGACCTCGGCCTTCCTCTCGACCCGGTCGAGGCGGCCGAGCTCATCGCGGGCGAGCACGACCTCAGGACGATAGACGCGATGCGCGTCGGGGGGCGGATGTTCGTGCTCAACGTCGGCGTTGGGATAAGCGCCGCGACCGTGCGAGACACGCGCGACGAGGACAAGAGGAGGTTCGGCCGCGCGGCCTACGTCGGCACGGGTCTGCGCGAGATGATCGGGGTGAGGCCATGCAGGTTCACAGTGACTGTCGACGGCCGCGACACCGTGCTGAGAGCCACCGAGGTGATGGTGGCGAACTGCGACTTCATCGGCGACCTGCCCTGGCCTTGGGCGCCGGAAATCCGTCCGGACGACGGAAAGCTCGACGTCTGTCTGGTCCTGGTCCCCACTGCGGCGGAGTCCATCCGGTCCGGATGGAGGGTCCTGCGCCGGCGCAGGAAGCTCCTGCCGAACGTGCGCTGGCTGCGCGCTCGTCGCAGCGTGAGAGTCGAGTCCAACCGCGCGCTGCCCGCGCAGGGCGACGGCGATCTGATAGGCGAGACCCCCGTTGAAGTGGCCGTCGTGCCCGGGGCCGTGCGCGTGATAGTGCCGAAGCGTCCCCCCGAAGGAGCAGGAGCTTGATGCGTTCCGCGAGCCGCCGGCACTCCGGTACGGTCCGGGGTCTGCGGCTTCCCCGCAACGTCTGGGCGGTCACCCTCACGAGCTTCCTGACGGACGTGTCGTCGGAGATGCTCCTCAACCTGCTTCCGCTCTTTCTTTTCAACGTGCTTGGAGTCAGGACGGCGGCGATCGGCGCCATCGAGGGTGTCGCCGAGTCTTCGTCGAGCCTACTCAAGATGCTGTCGGGCTGGTTCTCGGACCGCATCGGCGCGAGGAAGCCGCTGGCCGTCCTGGGCTACGGGGTGTCGACACTCGCGAAGCCATTCCTCTACTTCGTGTCGACGTGGGGAGGCGTGCTCGCGGTGCGGTTCGGGGACCGCGTTGGGAAGGGGATACGAACCGCCCCCCGGGACGCTCTGGTAGCCGACAGCGTCGACGAGTCCAAGCGTGGCATCGCGTTCGGACTGCATCGCGCCGGCGACACCGCGGGCGCGGTCGTGGGGATCGGGGTCGCGCTTCTCATCATCCTTGCCACGAGGAGCGGAGCGGTCGAGCTCAGCCGTGAATCGTTCCGCCTGGTGGTGCTGGCGAGCATGGTCCCGGCGGTCCTCGCCGTGCTCGTGCTCGCGCTTGGAGCGCGGGAGACGAGGGTCGGTGGCGAGAGACGGAGGCCACCGAGACTGTCTCTGGCAGGTTTCGACGGGCGTTTCCGGTACTTCCTGTTGGTGGTGGTGCTCTTCACGCTGGGCAATTCATCGGACGCTTTCCTCATCCTGCGGGCGCAGAACGCGGGGCTCTCCGTCCCAGGCGTCCTGGGCATGATGATGACCTTCAATCTAGTATACGCGCTCGTTTCGAGCCCGGCGGGGGCGTTGTCGGACCGCTTCGGACGAAGGCGGTTCCTCGTAGCGGGGTGGGCTCTCTACGCGGTGGTCTACCTGGGATTCGCGCGGGCGACGGCGGGCTGGCACACGTGGGCGCTCATGGGCGTCTACGGTTTCTACTACGGGATGACCCACGGGGTCGCGAAGGCGTTCGTCGCCGACCTGGTGCCCTGCGAGGCGCGGGGAACGGCCTACGGCGTCTACAACGCGGCCGTCGGTGTGACGGCACTGCCGGCGAGCATCATCGCCGGCCTGCTCTGGCAGGGAGTCGGGCGGTGGAGCGGGTTCGGGCCGAGCGCGCCGTTCCTGATAGGTTCGGCGCTCGCGCTGCTGGCCGCTGTCCTGCTGGCCGCGATGAGGCCTGCGGCGACCGCCTGCGTCACCGACTGACGAAGCCGATGAGCACGCGTCCCAGATGCGTGTTGTCGATCATCCCGCCGAACGCGTCCGCGCCGGGGCCGTAGGCGAGGACAGGCACCATCGCGGCGGAGTGGTCCCCGCAGCCCCAGTTGGGTCGAGTGACCTCGTGTCGCTCGAGTGAGCCGTCGAGGACGGAGTAGGCGCCCGTCTCGTGATCGGCCGTGACCACGACGAGCGTGCGGCCGTTCGCCTCGGCGAAGTCCATCACGACCCCCACAGCGTCGTCGAAGTCGACGGTCTCCTCCACCATCCAGTCGTGGTCGTTCTCGTGTCCGGCCCAGTCGATCTGCGAGCCCTCGACCATCAGGAAGAAGCCCGTGTCGTTCTTTGAGAGAATGCTCAGGGCCTTCCTCGCGAGCGCGGCGAGCGTGGGCGCGCGCGAAGGTGCGGTCGGAGGATGGCCCGAGTGAAGCAAAGCCGCGGCCGCGCGTCCTTCCGGCAGCGCGCGGAACTCCTCCAGCGTGAGGGCGACGGGCATGCGCTCGCGCAGTTCCTCGATGAGGTTGAGCCCATCAGTTCTGGTTCCGCCGGGCTCGTCGTCCGGGAGGAAGTAGGAATAGCCTCCGCCGAACAGCACGTCGACACCGCTCGACGTCATTTGCCGGGCGATCTCCTTCTGCTTGCTCCGACTGTCGATGTGCGATGCGAAGACCGCCGGCGTCGCGTGTGTCACCGAGCACGTAGTGACAAGACCGGTCGCCATGCCGCGGTCCTCCGCGTGCTCGAGGACCGTCTTCAGCGGCTCCCCGTCCGGTGAAACCGATATGGCCCCGTTGTACGACTTGTACCCCGTAGCCATCGCCGTGCCCGCGGCCGCTGAGTCGGTCACCAGCCGGTTGCTCGCGAACGTCGCCATCATCCCGCCGACGGGAAGACGTTCCATGTGGAGGTCGCCGCGCTCGATCATCGCGGCCGTCAGGTGGCTGGTGCCCATCCCGTCGCCTATCATCAGAATGACGTTGGTAGGTGCCTCCGGCTCACGTATCCGGCGTGCCGGTACTTCTACGTCGTGTGCGTTGACGATGAACGCGCACGACGACAGGGCCAGTGAGAGCAGGACGACAAGAGCCGCAGCTGAGGCGGTTCGCGCGCGCGTTCCGGGCGTCTTCATGGCGGTTCTCTCCATACTCCTGGATGTTCGCGACCCGGTGCGGGCCGCGCGGTGCCTTTCACTGTCCCAATCTAGCGCACGAGAGCAGCATCCTCAACTGCCGATGCGTGGGTACAGAGAAAGGGGCAGATCTCAGGACCTGCCCCTCAACAGATGGCGTGTTCGCGGCTCATGCGCCTGGAGTGCGGCTACTCGCCCAGCGCCAGCTTCCCGCTCTTGAGCAGCTTGAGGCATGCGTCGACGGCCGTCGGGCCGTAGAACCTGCCGCGGTTGGACCTGAGTTCCTCTACGGCGGTCTCGATCGGCAGAGCCGGTCTGTAAGGGCGGTGCGTGCACATGGCCTCGACGACGTCGGCTACAGCCACTATGCGCGCTTCTGGCAGGATCTCCTCGCCGGACAGCCCGTCGGGGTATCCGGACCCGTCAAGGCGCTCGTGGTGCTGCAGGGCTACCTGCGCGACCGGCCATGGGAACTCGACCGTTCGGAGGATCTCGTATCCGACGGTGGGGTGGGTCTTGATGATCCCGAACTCGAGGTCGCTCAGCTTGCCGGGCTTGCTCAGGATCTCGCCCGGCACGTGGATCTTGCCGATGTCGTGGAGTTTGCTGGCGACTCGTATGCCCTCAATGCGGTCGGCCGGAAAGCCCATTTCACCGGCAATGGCGCAGGCGATCTCTGCGACTCTCTGCTGGTGTCCCGCGGTGTAGGGGTCGCGCGCCTCACCGAGGCGCGACAGTGCGTCGACAGTGCCCTCGACGGTGGACCTGAGGCTGTCGAAGCTGGACCGAAGCGCGTCCTCGGCGCGGCGACGCTCAAGAGCGCTCGCAAGCGCGGCGGCCAGCGTTCTCAGGAAGGTCACCGACTCGGCCGATCGCGTGCCCGGCTGGTGCCCGAGTACCCCGACGAGCCCGGTCAGCTTGACCCCGTCCATCATCGGCACCGCCAGGAACGACTCCGTCTTCGTCGATTCGAGGAAGTGTCGAAGCGCCCCTGCCTCCGGTGGGAGACAGGAGGGCGCGTCGGCCCGGACGAGCCCCGACTCCTTCGCGGTGGCCACAAGCCACGGCAGCGTTGCTCGGACGACCGCGGAGAGCTCGTAGAGGAGTGGCGCGGTCGCTTCGGCGCACCACTCGTGGACGTCGAGAGCGGCGTCACCCGGCTCTGCCAGCCACATGAAGCAGTGCCTCGCCCGCAGCATGACTCCCGCCGCGGCTAGCGCCTCGCTCACGGCCAGGTCGGTCTCTTCCGCGTCGTGCGTGATAAGGCCCGACGTGACCTCGGAGATGGTCTCCTCCATCGCCAGACGGCGGTTGACCTGCTCCTCGGCCAGCTTGCGACCGACCGCCATCGCGATGTTGTCCGACACGAACGACATAAGCTTGAGGTCGTAGGGCGTGTAGGGCGAGACGTCCCTGTAGCTCTGAACAGCGACGACACCGATGTCCTTCCCACCACTGCGCAGGGGGACGCCCAGCCACGCGGTCGACGGCGCGCCGATGAGCTCGATCTCTCCGGCGGCAAGCAGCTCCTGGTAGCGCTGCTCGTCCACGAGGATGGGCTGGCCGTTCCGGCGAACGTAGTCGGTTAGGCTCTTGCCCAGGAACGTAGGGCCGAGCTTGGTCGCGTCGTCGTACTCGTCGATGTGGTACGGGAAGCTGTAGGCGCCCGTGTCCTCGTCGAAGACCGCGACGTAGAAGTTGGTCGTGTCGATCAGCCTACCCAGCTCGCTGTGAATGGTGCCGAGCAGGTCCTCAAGGCTCTCCGTCCTGTTGACCGCCTCCGCTATGGAGAGAAGAACGCCCTGCAGCTCCTTCGATCGGCTCTCCTTGGTGACGTCCTGCATCAGCCCGATGAGGTAGACGGGCTTTCCCTTGTCATCGAACTGGAGCTCGCCCCGCTCGTGCACTACCAGCGTGGTACCGTCGGGGCGCACGAGCCTGTGGTCGATGCTGTAGCGCCTTCCGGTCCGTATCGCCATGTCGAGAGCGCTCCTCACACGTTCCCGGTCGTCAGGGTGCACGGCGGCGAGGAAGTTGTCGTAGTTGGCCTCGCAGTCGTCGGGCGTCCTGCCCAGCATTCGGTAGACCTCGTCCGACCAGAAGCGCTTGTCGGACGCGATGTCCCAGCTCCAGTTGCCTATCCCCGCGATGCGCTGGGCCTCGGCGAGGCTCTCCTGGCTCCGCAGTAGTGCTTCCTCGGCACGGCGGTGTCGTATGATGCCCGCGACCTGACGAGCGATGCTCGTCATCCGTCCCATCTGGATGTCCGTGAGCGGGGTCTTGCCGCCGATCGAGATGATCCCCAGCGGCTCTCCTTCAGAGATGAGCGGCAGGAAGGTGAGCGCCCTCACCCCCAACAGCTTCCTGATGACCGGGACCAGCTTGAGGGCCATGGCGCGCGGCGCCATCCCGACGTCCGACGCGGCGATAGCCTCTCTCAGAAACTCCTCGACGCCCTTCTCGCCGTCGACGACGACGGCCGAACCCGACTCGATGGCTTCCGCGCAATCGGCGCAGTCCGACATGCGTATCCTCACCGTCGGTTCGACGGGCACGCCGGTGAGGTTCTCTATCTTCTCGAGAACGCCCTTCTTGAGGTTGATGCCTTCAAGCAGCAGCTCGGCGCCGGTCTCATCCAACAGGTAGAGCGATGCCCCGTGGTCCGAGAGGTCCTTGCGCGTCCCCAGTGACAGCAGTCTGGCGATCGTGCGGAGGTCGTCTCCTCGGTTCGCCGACTCGCTCAGCGTGTTGAGCAGCGTGAGGTCCTCGGTCCGCCACCGTATGCCGTCCTCGGCCGCCTTCCGCTCAGTGATGTCGATCCCCGTGCCGATGACGTACATGACCGTGCCGTCCGGGTTAGGGATGGCGGTGTTGGACCAGGCTATCAACCTTGGCCCCGCGTTCTTGGTGAGCCACAGGTTCTCGTGTCGGTTCGGGTAGTCGCCGGAGCGGAGGCTCTCGAAGACCTCGCGGACGCCTGCTGCCTCGTCCGTCGGCAGGAGGCAGTCCCAGAGCGCCTTCCCGGCGACCTCATCGAAGGAGTAGCCGGTCGTTCGCTCGCACGCCTGGTTGAACATCACGATGCGCCCGGACTGGTCCATGACCACGATGAGCGCGTCGATCACATCGAGGATCGCCGGCGTCAGCTCCTCAGGGGCGCCGTTCGGCGCAGGCTCGCTGAGGCTGGGTTCGTTGGAGTGCACGTCGACGCCCTGCTCGCAGGTGGCCGAGTCGAGTGTCGTGCCGTCCATGTCATCATTCGTTCTCAGAAAGCGCAATGGCGTCCTCCGGTCGATTCGGGTGGGCGCACAGGCGCCCTGTCCCGCCCACTTGAGCGAGGGCGGGGAGTCTTCTGCATGTCAAGAAGCAGGAAGCGTGCCCGATAGCGGACCGGCCAGTCGTTATTTACGACTGCGGTTCACCTGAGAGCCGGTGATACGATGACTGAGACCTCGTTCGGCAACAGGGGAGGACGGAAACGGCCGGACACGCCGTCGGGGTGAAGTGGCCGCTACCCGGGACGAGGGTCGGAGCGGGCCGAGACTGGGCGCCGGCAGCACGCGGGACGGGGCGGACCGTGTGGCCCGCCCCGTCATCTGGATCTGGTCCGCCACGCGGCGTCGGTCGTCAGCGCTTCTGTTCCTTCCTCGCCTCCACGATCTCCTCGGCGAGCGCGTAGGGGACGGCCTCGTAGTGCTCGAAGTGCATAGAGAACTCGCCGCGACCGCTCGTCGCGTTCCTGAGCTCCGAGGAGTACCCGAACATCTCCGCGAGCGGGACGCGGGCGCGGATGACGCTCGCCTTCGCCCGCGACTCCATGTCGACTACCTGGCCACGCTTGCTGCAGAGGCTGCCCGTGATCGCGCCGGTGTAGTCCTCCGGCGCGGTGACCTCCACGCTCATGACGGGCTCCAGCAGTTCGAGTCCGGCCTTCCTGCAGGCATCCCGGAACGCCTGCCTCGCGCACGTGCGGAACGCCATCTCCGACGAGTCGACCTCGTGATGTGACCCGTCGAGCAGTACCACGTGGACGTCGACCATCGGGAAGCCCGCGTAGGGCCCTTCGGCCATGGCGTCCACGACGCCGCGCTCGACCGCGGGGATGTACTCCTTGGGTATACGTCCTCCCGTCACGCGGTCCTCGAAGTGGAGACCGGAGCCGGGCTCCGCCGGCCGGACCTCGATCTTGACGTGGGCGTACTGGCCGTGGCCGCCCGTCTGCTTCGAGTGCTTGTACTCGTGATCGACCGTGCCGACGACGGTCTCCCGGTAGGCGACCTGCGGTTTACCGACGGTCGTGCTGACATTGAACTCGCGCTTCAGCCGGTCGACGATGATCTCCAGGTGCAGCTCGCCCATGCCCGATATGACCACGTCGCCCGTCTCCTCGTTCGCGGCCACAGTGAACGTGGGATCCTCCTCGGCGAGCCTGATCAGCGCCTTGGAGAGGTTGTCGCGGTCGGCTCGACTCTCTGGCGTCACGGCGAGGCCGATTACCGGTGTCGGGAACTCGATCGATTCGAGGACGATCGGGTGCTTCTCGGTGCAGATGGTGTCCCCGGTGCGCGTGTCGCCCAGACCGACGACGGCGCCCACCTCGCCCGCGTACAGCGAATCTATGGCCTGGCGGTTGTCGGCGTGCATCTCGAACAGGCGGCCCACTCGCTGACGTTTCTCTCGCGTCGAGTTGTACACGACCTCGCCCGAATTGAGGACGCCCGAGTAGACGCGCACGTAGGTGAGTTTGCCCATGTGCTTGTCCGCTTGGATCTTGAACGCGATGGCCGCGAGAGGACAGTCGTCCTTCGGATGGCGGACGATTTCCGCGTCGTCCTCCCTCTGCGCGCCTATGACCGGAGGCAGGTCCAGAGGGGAGGGAAGGTAGTCGATCACCGCGTCCATCAGCCGTCTGACGCCCTTGTTCTTGAAGGCGGCGCCGCAGAGGACCGGGATGATGTCCCCGGCTATGGTCGCCGCCCTCATCGCCGCCACGCACTCGTCGCGCCCCGGGGTCTCGCCCTCGAGGAACTTCTCCATCAGGCGGTCGTCCTGCTCGCTGATCCTCTCGATCATGACCGCCTCGGCCTCGCGCGCCTTCTCGACCAGCGCGGCCGGGATCTCCTCTTCGCGGATCGCGACGCCCTTGTCCGTGTCGTCGTAGTACACGGCCTTCATGTCGACGAGATCGATGATGCCCTCGAACGCGTCCTCCGCGCCGATGGGAAGCACGACAGGCACGGCGTTGGCTCCCAGTTCCTTGCGGATGTCGGCAACCACGCTCTCGAAGTTGGCGCCCGAGCGGTCCATCTTGTTGACGAAGGCGATTCGAGGCACGCGGTACTTCTCGGCCTGCCGCCACACCGTCTCTGACTGGGGCTGAACGCCCCCGACCGCGCAGAAGAGGGCAACGGTCCCGTCGAGCACGCGCAGCGACCGCTCGACCTCCGCCGTGAAGTCGACGTGGCCCGGAGTGTCGATGACGTTGATGCGATGGTCCTTCCAGTAGGCGGTCGTGGCGGCGGACGTGATCGTGATGCCGCGCTCCTGCTCCTGGACCATCCAGTCCATCGTCGCCTCGCCGTCGTGGACTTCGCCAAGGCGGTGGGTGCGGCCGGCGAAGTAGAGGATGCGCTCGGTGACGGTCGTCTTGCCTGCGTCGATGTGGGCCATCAGACCAACGTTCCGAACCTTCGATATGTCGCTCGTGCGGGGCATTGTGTCTCCTGAGTGCCGTGCGGACTCGTGTCGCCGGCGGCGTCCGTGGTCCCGGCGGTTGGGGGCAGGCTAACCCGGCGGGGTGCCGAAGTCAACCGGGGCGCAGGATCGCGCATCACCAAGGCGTGTGGCGAAAGCGCCCAGCGCGTGGTATTATCCCGGTCATGGAGATTGTGCTCACCATACTAGTGGGCATCGGACTCGCGGCCGCGTGCGGCTTCCGCGTGTTCGTGCCGTTCCTCGTTCTGAGCATCGCGCACGCCAGCGGGCACATCGAGCTCGCCGAGGGCTTCGAGTGGGTCGGCAGCAACCCCGCAATCGTGGCGTTCGCGATAGCGACGCTGCTCGAGATCCTCGCGTACTACATGCCTTGGCTCGACAACCTGCTCGACACGGTAGCTACCCCGGCGGCCGTTGTCGCAGGGATCGTGATAACGGCCTCCGTCGTCACGGACGTATCACCGTTCCTTCGTTGGACGCTGGCCATCATCGCCGGCGGCGGGACTGCCGCCGCGGTGCAGGCCGCGACGGTGGCGGTACGAGGGACGTCGACAGTAACGACGGGAGGCGTCGCCAATCCGGTCGTCTCGACGGGCGAGCTTGGTGGCTCGGCAGTGGTCGCGACGCTCGCTGTCGTCCTCCCGATCGTCGCCGTTGCCCTGGTCGTCCTTATCGGAGCGTTCCTTGTCCGGTTGAGGAAGTGGGCGAGGCGGTCGTCTGACTGACGGACGCTCGCCGGGGCACATCTAACTGTATCCTAACTTGTGGAACGCCCGAGGTGAGCTAGGCTGAAGGGCGAGGAGTTGGCGCGTACGTCGGCGACGGGGGACCGCTCACGGAGTCCGCTGATTTGAGCAAACATGTCTTGGCAGTAGAGGACGACAGGGACATTCTCGAACTGATCACCTTCAATCTGGAGCGTGAGGGATACGAGGTGACCGGCGTCACCACCGGCGAGGACGGAGTCGACGCCGCGAGGACAGAGAAGCCTGACCTGGTGCTGCTCGACCTGATGCTCCCGGGTATTGACGGCCTGGAGGTCTGTCGCAAGCTCAAGGGCGATCCGGACACTGCGCACCTTCCGGTCATCATGGTCACGGCCAAGGGCGAGGAGACGGACATCGTCACCGGACTCGAGCTTGGCGCGGACGACTACGTGACGAAGCCGTTCAGCCCCAGGGTCCTCATCGCGCGGATCCGTGCGGTGCAGAGACGACGCGAGAGGGCTGAGGTTACCCAAGAGGACGTCATAAAGATCGACGACATCACCATCCACCCCGGTCGTCACGAGGTGATGATCGGCGGCGAGCGCGTGGATCTTACCTTCACAGAGTTCCGCATTCTGCATATACTTGCCCGACGGCCCGGCTGGGTCTTCACGAGACACCAGATCGTCGACGCCATTCACGGAGAGCACTACCCCGTGACCGATCGCGCGGTCGACGTCCAGATCGTGGGCCTTCGCAGGAAACTGGGTCCCGCCGGCGAGTACATCGAGACCGTTCGAGGCGTCGGCTACAGATTTCGAGACAGCTGATGCGCCGTAGGAAGCTCCTCTGGCACCTATTCCCATCGTACCTCCTCATTACGGTCATCGCCGTCGCGGCGGTGAGTCTCTACTCGTACGTTGCCCTCAGCCGGTTCTACATCGACGAGACCGAGGCGGCGCTGACCGCGCGGGCCAGCCTGCTTGGGGAGCGGCTGAAGAGCATCGTCGCATCCGGCGACGCCGACGAACTCGACGCCCTCGTAGGCGAGCTTGGAGCAGAGATCTCCACGCGGATCACGGTCGTGTCTCCGAGCGGGATAGTCCTTGCGGACTCTGACGAAGACCGGTCTGTCATGGACAACCACGCCGACAGGCCGGAGATCATCACAGCCATGACGGGAGCTACGGGAACCTCTCAACGCTACAGCTACACGCTATTGCAGAACATGATGTACGTCGCCGTCCCGATTCTGACCGAAGATGGCGTCGTGGGAGTCGTGCGCACTGCGATGCCGCTGACCGCGATCGAGGACCAGCTGCGGGCCGTCCGGGGACGGATCGTCCTCGCGACTCTGTTCCTGCTGCTCGTCGCGGCGGTCGTCAGCTTCGTCGTCTCGGAGCGAATAGCGAGGCCGCTCAGGGACATGGAACGCGGCGCGCGCCGATTCGCGCAGGGCGACCTGGATCACCACGTGCCGATGCCGCAGTCCGCCGAGTTCGCCAGTCTGGCCGAGTCGCTCAACATCATGGCGGAGGACCTCAGCGAGCGCATCGATACCGTCGTCCACCAACAGGCCGAACAGCAGGCCGTCTTCGCTGGAATGACCGAAGGGGTGGTCGCCGTAGACGCCGAAGAGCGCATAATAACGCTCAACCGCGCTGCCTCCAGCATCTGCGGGACCGATTCAGACTCCGCGCGCGGGAAGGCGATGCAGGAGATCATCCGCAACGTAGCGTTCCACGAGATCGTGACATCGGCGCTGGAGGGACAGGGTCCCATCGAAAGGCAGATGGCCCTAGCGGGGCCGGAGGAGCGCATCATCGAGGCCCACGCTGCGCCGCTGAGGGACGGTGACGGCGGTATCACCGGCGCGGTCGTCGTGCTCAACGACGTCACGAAGCTCCGGAGGCTCGAGAACGTCCGGAAGGACTTCGTGGCGAACGTGTCGCACGAACTGCGCACACCCATCACGTCGATCAAGGGATTCGTGGAGACCTTGCGCGACGATGCGAGCGACGGCAGTCAGAACAGCCGTTTTCTCAACATCATCGGAAGACAGGTGGACAGGCTCAACGCCATTGTCGAGGATCTGCTCTACCTCTCGCGCATCGAGGAGGACGCGGAGAGCGCGAGCATCGTACTCGAGTCGTACCCGGTCACGGAACTGCTGGAGCAGTCCATAGTGTCCTGCGGCAAGTCGGCCGAAGAGAAGGGCGTGACCGTCAGAGTGACGGCCAACGAGTCTCTGTCCGTCCGCGTCAACCGCCGTCTGATCGAGCACGCGATAGCGAACGTGCTGGACAACGCGGTCAAGTACAGCCCCGAGGGGGGCGCCGTCGAGTTGATCGCGGAGCCCGATGGGGACCATGTCACCATCAGCATCAGTGACAGTGGTCCCGGCATAGCAGAGGAGCACCAGTCCCGGATCTTCGAGCGGTTCTACCAGGTCGACAAGAGCCGGAGCCGCGAGATGGGAGGTACCGGGCTCGGTCTCTCCATAGCCAAGCACATCGTTCAGGCTCACGGCGGCGCCATATCCGTCGAGAGCACCCTCAACAGCGGCAGCACCTTCTCCATCAGCCTACCAAGAAACGGCCGCTAGCCGGGCCAGTAGACCACCGGTTTCGGGCGGCTCCCCCGATCCCAGGCGGGTTCCCGGTTCCGGGCGCTCACACGGGCGAATCTCACGGCAAATCTCTCCCTAACGCAATCCTAACTTGCCGCTCGCATTCGGCGAACCGCTCCGGATTAGAATTCCACTAGTTGGTCGCATTCGGGACGTTAGGAGAGTGTTAGGGCGTGCGGGCAAGTAGTCACAGTGGGGGCCGCTACTGTGGCCCTCGCGATGGGAAGAGAAGGAGGGAATGAATGGTAAGAGCGCTGTCTGTTGCTCTTGCGGTCGTTCTGTGCCTGGCGCAGGTCGCATCCGCCGGAGTCGAGGAGCTCTCGATCGGCGGACGCTTCATGTGGGACGCGACCGCATGGTCGGGGGTCGATGAGAAGCAGGAGGGTGTCTGGGACGACGTTGATTTCGTCAACGGCACGGAGACCAGGCGCGCTCGCATCTTCCTCAAGGGCAAAGTGTACGAGAACCTCAAGTTCAAGGTCGTCTACGATCTGGCGGCCGGTGACGAGATCGCGCTCAAGGACGCGTATCTGGACCTGGTCGGCGTCCCGGTAGTCGGCAACGTCCGGCTCGGGCAGTTCTTCGAGCCGCTCTGCTACGGCGAACTGACGAGCAGTAAGTACAGGAGCTTCATCGAGGCTCCGTCTGTGAACGCGTTCGCTCCAGGCAGGAACGCCGGAGTAATGGTCCACGACGCGGCGGCCGACGACAGACTTAACTACCAGGCAGGGTTCTTCCTGGACACGGGAGCGATGGCAGAGAAGGAGGGCGACGAGGACTTCTCTCTCGCCGCTCGCGTAGCCTATCTCATCTCCGGCGAGGAGAAGAGCGATCGAACGATGCATCTTGGTGGAGCCGTCAACTACCACGTGCCAGGAGACGGCGTGCGCTTCAGTCAGCGCCCGGAGGTCCATCTGAGCGACCGTCTTGTCGACACGGGCACCATCATGAACGCGGACAACGTCCTCAGGTTCGGCGGAGAGGTTGCCGGCGTCTTCGGCCCCTTCTACTTCGCGGGCGAGTACATCGCCACGAGCATCGCGAAGTCTGACGAAGACAACCCGGAGGCTGACCGCGGTGATGTGTGGCTGCACGACGACGGTTCGCTCTCGGGCTTCTACGCTGAGGTCGGTTACTACCTGACAGGCGAGCACCGCGTCTACGAGGGCGGGCTCTGGGGCAGGACGAAGCCTGAGTCCAACTTCCTGGAGGACGGCGGGCTGGGCGCGTGGGAACTGGTCGCGCGCTACTCCAGTCTCGATCTGAACGATGACGCTGCTGAGGTCTACGGCGGGAAGATGGACAACAGGAGCATCGGCGTCAACTGGTACCTGCACTCGAACGCCAGGCTGATGTTCAACTACGTGATGTCCAGCGTGAAGGACCACGACGACGAACTGGGCACGGTGAACGCGTTCACGATGCGCACGCAGTTCGACTTCTAGTCCTAGCCATTTCCTTACACGGCCGTCATGCGGCCCGAACAGGCTGGGGACAGAATACGCTCGTGTATTGCTGGAAGGGATGTGTGGAGGCAAAGCTGTTCCTTGTGAAGGAGGGGAGAGACAGATGAGGGGAGTCCGCAAGTCAGTCCTGGCGATAGCAGCACTGGCGCTCGTTGGCTCGCTGGTCGTTCCGGCCATGGCCGCGAAGACCCTGAACGGCGCCGGCGCAACGTTCCCTGAGCCGATCTACTCGGTCTGGATGCACAAGTACAACGAGCTCAAGGGCGTCAGGGTCAACTACCAGGGCATCGGTTCAAGTGGCGGTCAGAGGCAGATCAAGGCTAAGACCGTCGACTTCGGTGGCTCGGACGCACCGATGAAGGGTCCGGACCTCCGCGAGGCCGGTCTCATTCAGTTCCCGATGGTCATCGGCGGCGTCGTGCCGATCGTCAACGTCCAGGGTGTAGGCCCGGGCGAGCTCAAGCTGACGAACGAGGCGCTGGCCGCCATCTTCGCGGGCGAGATCACGTTCTGGGACGACGAGGCCATCAAGGCTACCAATCCCGACCTCGCGCTGCCGAACGAGCCGATCACCGTTGTGCATCGAGCTGACGGTTCGGGCACGACGTGGATATTCACCAATTTCCTCGACAAGGTCTCGGCCTCGTGGCACGAGAAGGCAGGCTTCGGCAAGGTCGTTCCGTGGCCGGTCGGCGTCGGTGCGAAGGGCAACCCTGGCGTGGCGGCATACGTGCAGCGCGTCAACGGTTCCGTAGGCTACGTCGAGTTCGCGTTCGCCAAGCAGAACGACCTCTCCTACGTGACTCTCAAGAACCACGCGGGCGAGTGGGTCCAGCCGACCATCGAGTCTTTCCAGGAGGCCGCGGCCAACGCCGACTGGGTGAACTCGGACAGCTACTACCTGGTCCTTACCGACCAGCCGGGTGACGGCTCGTGGCCCATCGCGGGCGCCACCTTCATCCTGATCCACAAGGACCAGCCGGACGCCGCAACGGCCAAGGCCATGTTCGAGTTCTTCGACTGGTGCTACGACCACGGCGATGAGATGGCTATGGCCAAGGACTACGTCCCGGTCCCCGATAACGTTGTCGGAATGGTAAGGGCGACCTGGGGTCTAGAGGTAACGTCCGGCGGCAAGGCCGTCTATAAGTAGTCATCGGCAGAGACTGGGAGCGGGAGCGTCAGGCCCCCGCAGGGTGTGAAGCCATGAGCAAGGCGGCGAGCCAGAGCAGAGCCGACTGGACCTTCAAGGTCATCACGGCCGCGTGCGCGCTCGTCGTCATCGTCTTGATGGGCGGCATCCTCGTCGAGTTGTTGCGCAACTCGGGGATGTCGATCAGGCAGTTCGGCTTCGGGTTCCTGACGTCGACGGAGTGGAATCCCTACGCCGGCGAGTTCGGAGCGGCGAGCAGCATCTTCGGCACCGTGGTATCGACAGCGATTGCGATGCTGCTCGCTGTTCCTCTCAGTCTGATCATCGCGATCTACCTTGTGGAGGTCGCGCACCCGAAGGCCAGCAGGATCATAGGCGGCGGCATCGAACTCCTTGCCGCCGTTCCTTCGATCATCTACGGGATGTGGGGCCTGTTCGTGTTCGCGGCCCTGATGCAGGAGCATGTCCAGCCCTGGTTGGGCAAGTACTTCGGGTTTCTTCCGCTGTTCCAGGGTCCGCCGATGGGCATAGGCATGTTGACGGCCGGCCTCATTCTTACTCTGATGGTGTTGCCCTTCATCACGGCGGTCACGCGTGACGTCCTCCAGATGGTGCCGCCGGTCCTCAAGGAGTCTGCGCACGGTGTAGGTGCGACGATGTGGGAAGCGACCAGGCACATTGCACTCAAGTACGGGAGGCGCGGAATAGTTGGCGCCGTCTTCCTGGGCTTCGGCAGGGCGCTCGGCGAGACGATGGCCGTCACCTTCGTCATAGGAAACAGCCACCGAATATCGTCCTCGCTCTTCGACGCGGGCAACACCATAGCCTCGAGTCTCGCGAACGAGTTCAACGAGGCGTCCGAGCCCATCTATCTCAGCTCGCTCTTCGAGCTTGCGCTCGTTCTGTTCCTCCTGACGCTGCTGTTCCAGACGGCGGCGCACTTCTGGGTCAGCAGGATGCAGAGACAGGAGGCGGGGGACAGATGAGGCCTCGCTCGCACACGGCACGAAGGTTGGCCGACCGCTCCGCACGCATCGTGATGGTGCCGGCGGCGCTCATAGGTCTGACCGTGCTCGCGTGGATACTCTGGGAGGTCATCGCGCGCGGGGCGGGCGCGCTCAACGCGTCCTTCTTCACGGAACTGCCTACGCCGCCGGGGATGGAGGGCGGGGGCCTCGCGAACGCGATCGTCGGTACGCTCCTGATGACCGTGCTCGCCACGGTCATAGGAACGCCGGTGGGGCTTCTGGCGGGCATCTACCTCGCCGAGTTCGGAACGACAAGCAGGCTGGCCACGGCCGTCCGGTTCACGACCAACCTGCTGATGGGCACGCCGTCCATTATCATCGGCATATTCGTCTACGCGCTCATCGTGCTCAGGACCGGGCACTTCTCCGGATGGGCGGGGGCCGTCTCGCTCGCGATACTGATGCTGCCCGTAGTGCTCAGGACGACCGAGGACATGCTCAATCTCGTTCCCGACGAGCTCCGAGAGTCCGCGCTCGCGCTCGGCGCGCCCCGGTGGCGCGCCACTGTTACTGTGATATTCCGGGCCGCCAAGACGGGACTCGTTACTGGTATACTGCTGGCGGTCGCCAGGGTAAGCGGCGAGACCGCGCCGCTTCTATTCACGGCGCTCAACTCGTTCTACTGGCCCGAGACGATCAACGAACCGACCGCCAATCTGACCGTTACCATCTTCAACTATGCTATGTCACCGTACGCCGACTGGCAGCAGAAGGCATGGGGGGCGTCGCTCCTCATCACAGTCGGTGTGCTGTTCGTAGCGGTCCTCTCGAGGTTCGTGCTCAAGGAGAGGAAGAGCCGGGCATGATGAAGGTAGCCGAGATGGAGTCACCCGAAGTGGCGAAGCAGCACCCGATACAGGAGCACGCTGTGCCGAATGACAAGCCGCGCGAAGAGCGCGCTTCGTTCCTCGAGCCACCATCCGAGGTGGCCCTGAGCCGCGCCGGTGAGCCCGAGGACGTAGCCTCGCTCACGAGTAAGGTGACGGTGCGCAACCTCAACTTCTTCTACGGGACGAGCCAGGCGCTTTTCGACAACAACATCGACATCCCCGAGAAGCGGGTCACGGCCGTCATCGGTCCGTCCGGCTGCGGTAAGTCGACGCACATCCGAGTCTACAACCGCATCTACGAGCTATACCGGACGCATCGCGCGGAGGGGCAGGTTCTCATCGATGGTGTCAACGTGCTCGACCCGGGTGTCGACCTCATCGATCTCCGGAAGCGCGTCGGCATGATCTTCCAGCGCCCGACCCCCTTTCCGATGAGCATCTTCGACAACATCGCCTACGGGCTCAAGCTTCACTACCACGTCAACCGCTCGGAGCTCACCGACCGCGTGCAGGACGCGCTCAAGCGGGGCGCTTTGTGGGAGGAAGTGAAGGACAAGCTCGACGAGCCGGCAACCGCGATGTCGGGCGGCCAGCAGCAGCGTTTGTGCATCGCCCGTGCTATCGCCACTGAGCCCGAGCTGATACTCATGGACGAGCCCTGCTCGGCCATCGATCCGGTGGCGACGGCGAAGATAGAGGATCTCATCCAGCAGCTCCGTGACGACTACACGGTGGTGCTGGTCACACACAACATGCAACAGGCGGCGCGCGTCTCCGACTTCACGGCCTTCTTCTACAAGGGCTACATAGTAGAGTTCGGCGCAACGAAGCAGATCTTCACGAACCCGGCCATGAAGGAGACCGAGGACTACATTACCGGCCGCTTCGGCTAGGAGCGGCCTGGCCTGGAGCATGCGGCCCGGAGCGTGCGGCCGGGAGCGGTGCGGCCAGGACGGCTAGGATAGGAGCAGAGATGTCAGTATTCGTGCAGCGCGAGATCAACAAGCTCAAGAAGATGATCTCGTCGCTCGGCGGACACGTCGAGGAGAACGTCGGGAAGGCCGTGCGCGCCGTGCACGAGAGGGATCTGGAGATGGCGCGACAGGTCATCGAGTCCGACCCCGACATCGACCAGATGGAGGTCACCATAGAGGAGGAGTGCCTGAAGGTCCTGGCGCTTCACCAGCCGGTCGCGCACGACCTCCGTTTCATCATCGCCGTACTCAAGGTCAACAACGATCTCGAGCGAATCGGCGACCTGGCGGCCGGGATCGCCGAACAGGCTGAGTGTCTGTCGAAGCTGGCGCTGGGGGAAGCGCCCTACGACCTTCTGGGGATGGCCGGCAAGGTGCGCACGATGCTGCGTGACAGCCTCGACGCGTTGATGGACAAGGACGCGGAGATCGCGCAGCGCGTCCGGGAGGCGGACGACGAGGTCGACGCGATGGACCGGGCTATGTACCCGGAGATCCGGGCGGCCATCCGCGAGAAGCTGGACAAGATGGAAGGCTACATCAGACTCCTCAGGGTCTCGCAGAACCTCGAACGGATCGCCGACCACGCGACGAACATCGCCGAGGACGTCATCTATCTGGCAGAAGGTGAGATAGTCAGGCACACGGGCCAGACGAACGGGAACGGCAACGGCTCGTAGGGAACTGGTTGTGGGAGACGCCCCAAGACACCCTGCAAGGGAGCTTCCAAGCTAAGGTAAGCGTCGCCCGCACGGCGCGGGGAGCCCGGACCGAACTGGTCTGGGCTTCTTCGCGTACGGGCACCGGGGGCGACGGGTGGCCGGTGGTCCGGGCGCAAGCCTTGACGCGCGGCGATGCCTACAGTGGTAGTCCGACCGGAGCGGTGCCACAACCAAACAGGGGGCCGGCGAACCGGCCCCCTTGTTTGGACCGACGCGCGAGACCCCTTCTGATCTCACGGTCGGATTGTCGTGGCACTTCTACTTCATCAGGACCATCTTGTGGGTCTCGGAGCCCTGCGGGGCCTCGATCTTGTAGAAGTAGACGCCGCTGGCGCAGTTCTGGCCAGCCTCGTCCGTTCCGTCCCACGTGACGACACCGTTGGCGCCGGCATCGAGCTCGGTGTCGAGCAGGGTGCGGACGACCTTACCGGCGGCGTTCACGACCTTGATGGTCACGGGACCGGCCTGACGGATGCTGTAGGCGATCTTCGTGACGGGGTTGAACGGGTTCGGGTAGTTCTGCGAGAGCGAACGACCCTCGACGATGGCCTCGTCGACGCCGACAACTTCCGGATCGTAGTCCGTCCACTGCGGGTCGAAGTTGGTCCATCCCTCCATCCACTGGAGGCTGCGGCCGCCAGGAGCGAAGGCGCCGCGGTAGGTCGTGTGCTCCCACTTCGCACCGGAGACCTCGGAGTCCGTCCATACGGCCGGCGTGGTCACCAGTTCGGACGTGGGCAGCGGGCGAGGATCCGGGTCGTTCAGATCGCTCATGTCCGTGAGGCCGATGTCATCAGGCATGCGAGGCAGAGAGTGCGATGCAACATTGCCCGGCTCGGTGTTCCACCAGTTGGTGACACCGGCCCACTCGCTGACGTCGTGCACCGACGTGACCGTGTCGGGCGTGTCGGTCGCCTGGAGGCTCATGTAGTGGAAGTTGAGCTCGTTCGCGGTCGCAGCGTTGTGGCACTCGATGTCACGGATGCTCATGCCGTAGGGGAAGCCCATGATGACCGAGTTGTAGACGCTGGTGCGAGCGGCGCGGCGGACGAGTCCGCTGTAGCCGAACGCATTCACCGGAGGCAGGCTGTCGACGTGAGCGTTCGTGCGCATCGGGCCGACGATCGTGCAGTTGGCGAACGTCGGGTCGGTGATCGGAGGCGTCTCGCCCGAGGGCTTGTAGCTGTCGCACTCCCAACCGTTGGCCGTGCCTTCGAGGTCCGAGTAGAGCGGATCGCGGAGGCAGAAGCCGAACTGGTGACCACCGGAGTGACCGTAGTCGCAGTCGAAGACGTCGTC
>Ga0180430_10000842_pt1 | contig 32190 bp, 25 predicted proteins | sample SS_ome_9_FD_132999 | JGI IMG/M metagenome (GOLD analysis project Ga0180430, IMG submission 132999) | Hypersaline lake sediment archaeal communities from the Salton Sea, California, USA - SS_1_S_2 metaG | ecosystem: Environmental > Aquatic > Non-marine Saline and Alkaline > Hypersaline >... | reverse complement strand
AATTCGGCGGCCATGCGCACCGGCGCCGACGGCGGCGGCGTGCCGCGGAAGTTCATCCCGATCTCGTCCTTGCGTGCCTCTTCCTCGGGGGTCATCCAGATCGGCAGGCTCTCCGGGTTCTCCGCGAGCCACTTCTGCTGTTCGGCGGTGAGCGGCCGCACCGGATCGGCAACAGACTGGACGGCGCCGAATGGCGCGAGCAGGGCGAGGACGAGGACGATACGCAGGACAGGCATGGAGCTGTGATGGTTCACTTCTTTTGCTTTCCCTGGTCAGGGGCCGCGCCAGAGCCTGGTGCGACCGGTTTCCGTCACGGCCGGAATGCGGCCGCCTCGGCATCATCCTACGAGATGCCGAGGCGGGCATGCAATGCGGGTGCTGGTGATGTTGCGCGCGTTCAGGGTGCGGCGGCGGTTACCGTGCAGCCGGCAGTGGCGGTGTCACCGGCCGGCGGGTAAGGCGGCTGGTTGAACGGCGCGGGGGTCACGTCCTCGGCGGTGAGCGTAAAGACGTTGTCGCCCAGCAGCGATCCCAGCGCCGGGATGTTCTGGATCCACTGGTTGGTGAAGCTCTCCCCGCCGGCCAGGTTGGTGAACCCCGCCCGCCACACCGGGTAGCTCGCGCCGTTGGCCAGGGTGGCGCCGATCCGTCCGGCCACCCGCCGGGTCTGGTCCGCATACAGGCTGGTCAGCGTCACGGCCATCGTGGTGCTGAAGGGCACCGTGCCCGCAGCGGGCAGGCAGGTGTAGTCGGCGGCAACCGTTGCCGCCGGGCCGCTGAGCTCGGCAAGGAACCACCCCTTGCTTTCTGGTGTGATGAGCACGTGTTCCTGGTTTTCAGCGGGGAAGTAGACTGCATCGAACGGCGTCAGCGAGAGCAGGTCCGGTTCGCCGGCGATATCGAAAAAGGGGTCATCCACGTCGAGGGCCAGGGAACTGATCGTGGGGATGAAGGCGTGCGCCGGGTGCAGGGCGATGATGTCGCCGTAGGGCGCTTCCACCGCGTCCATCTCGGCCATCGAGTCGCGCCAGCCGCCCGGGGCGCCGTCCCACGGTTGCGTGCCGGAGACCGTGACCGACATGTAGCTGTCCTCAAGGGGCCAGATGAGGTCGATCTCACCGTCGAATATGAGCTGGCTGGACCCGTCGGGCACGGCCCAGATGTTGCCCGTGATATCGACGAGGAAGCTGTTGTACTCCCAGTGGACGATCTGCTCGCCGGGCACGAATCCCTGGTGCGCACCGAGACCGCTTCCGTTGGCCACCGCCACCAGGCGCGGCGCGGTCGGGTAGTTGCCGAGAGTGGCAAGGTCGGCGAGAAATTCACCGCGCAGCGGATCGGCAACGCCCTGGGACGAGGGCGGCGTGGTGTGGTGGAAGTAGAGCATCTGGCGCGAGGCCGGGGTGTCCAGGCGGCTGAGCAGGAAGGCGGCCTCCTCCGATTCGCCCTGGAAGAAGTCGAGCCAGTACTGCACCCCCAGCGGGATGTTGGCGCCCCGTTGCGGCGAGTCGAAGGAGACGAAGGTCTCCACCCGGTGGGACAGCCCGTTCTGTTCCATCCAGGCCAGCGCGTAGCGGCACACCAGGCCGCCCATGCTCGCCCCTACCAGGGGGAAGCTGCGGTCTTGCGCGATCGTTTCCTGCACCGCCTGCAGCAGTTTCACCGTGAGGTAGGCGTTGCGCTGGATCGGGTCGGTGGCCGAGGTGAAGTTGAGCACCACCGCATCGCGGCCCTGGGCGCGCAGGTCCTCGAGCATGTTCTCCTGGTTCAGCAGGTCGTAGAGCACGTCCCAGCCCATGCTGTCGTCGAGGTCGAAGCCCTCGACGACCACCACAGGGTCTTCCAGTGACGTGTGCCCCTCCGCAAGGTAGATGAAGGCCTCGCCGGTGGCTGCCGTACCCTGGTAGGGGATGTCGGCGGTGAGCGTCCAGGTCTCGCTCGGTACGGGCGCCAGCAGCGACTTCACCTCGAAGGGGAAGCGGCTCCAAAGGACTCGGCCGTCGGTGCGGGTGGTGCGGAGCTGAAGCGTTCGGGGGCCGGTGGCGGCGTAGCGCACGGAAACCGGTACGTCGAAGTCCACGGCGCGCAGGCCGAGGCCGTCGTCGAAGTCGATCTCCAGCCGGGCCGGCAGGGGCCCGTCCGTCACGTAGAGGGCACGCGGCAGGACAAACGCGACCTTCTCTCCGCGATAGGTCCGCTCCGTCAGAGCGGTTGCCGCGAAGGCCTGCGCTCCGTCGAGGTAGTCTTCGGCCGATGCACCGGGAGACACGACGAGGCGGCCGCTTTCAACGGCGAGGAGACCACGATCGATCGCATCGGGCCGCAGCCGGTTGTAGGAAACGTCGAGCACGGCCAGCGGGATAGCATCACTGCCGCGCAGGGCCGCCGCCATCTCGCGAACCTGCACCGGCGTGGGCCAGTGGGACGGGGCGGGCGCCGAGGAAAGACGCATTTCGAACAGCGCCTGGCGCCAGCGAGCGGTGGCCACGGGCGGTGCCGCCGCGCTGCCGTCGAGCTCGGGCACGTCGGCCAGCGGCAGAACCCGGTCGTAGAGCGGGCCGGCCCCGAAGCCGGAGAGTGCCTGGCGCAACGGGTCGCCCGGGCCGGCGAAAGCGGTATCGCCCCCGACGCCGAGCAGGGCAACGATGATCCCGATTACCGCCATTCTGTCGATTCCGCTTCTCATGTCCCTGCTCCTTTTATCATCCGGGGGGGCGTCATTGTTCCCGCCTCACGGTGTCATCTCGTCGGGGCGCACGGTTCCTCTTGCCGTGACATTCTTCAGTGTAGGGGCTGCCTGAGGTGTGAGCAAGACATTTCACTCGGCCGCCACCCCCTGATCCCGCCGGGCCCGCCTTGAATTCTCATTGTTCGCCCTCGCTGTATTCTGTAGCATATCAATCGCTTGAACGATGGTCGGCAATGGTGCTCATGAAGTGATGCCGATCTCTCGATCAGAACAACAGGGAATGGTGGGCGTGATTCGGCTCGGTGGCGGGCGCCGGGTGGTGATCGAGAGAGGTTTGTGCCGGTGAACGTGCTGAAACGAATCGGTGACTATACGATTCGCCTCTGGGGCGATTGGTGCCGTGTGAGCGGTGTCGTCTCCGGCGTGCACATCCTGGCGCTGAACCCCGGCAACTGGTCCCGCCCGGTCCGTGAGCAGCTCTTTCGGCAGATCCTCTTCACCGGGATCGAGGCACTGGGCCTGGTGCTGCTCATCGCCTTGGCGGCCGGTGTCGCGGTGGTGGCCCAGGCGCAGTTGTGGCTCAGCCGTTTCGGCCAGTCCGACATGCTCAGCCCCCTGCTGGTGGTGGTGATCATCCGTGAGATGGGCCCCCTGCTGGTCAATCTGGTGGTCATCGGCCGCAGTGGATCGGCCATTGCCGCGGAGATGGCCTCCATGCGCGTGCGGCGCGAAATCGAAGTGCTCGATGCCCAGGGGGTCGATCCGATGGCCTACCTGCTCATGCCTCGCGTGCTCGGTGTCGCCGTATCGGTCTTCGGCCTGGCGGTGATCTTCGCCGTGGTGTCTCTCGGCAGCGGATATCTGTCCGGCCTGCTGCTGGCCGCGACCCAGGTCGACCCGGTTCTCTTCATCAACCGCGTGCTCGGCACGCTTTCCCCCACAGACCTGGTCCACTTCATGGTCAAGACGCTGATTCCTGGACTGCTCACCGGGACCATCTGCAGTCTCGCCGGGCTCCGTGCCGGCGATTCCGCCACGGAAATCCCCCGGGCGGCGACACGGGGAGTGGTCAGGTCCATTGGTGCCGTGGTCGTGGTTTCCGCGCTGATTTCTCTGCTGACGTACGGGTGAGGTCTTGGAACGAATTATCGAATTCGATGAGGTGAGCTGGTCGGGGACCACCCCCCGCCACTCGGCTCTTTCACGGCTGTCGATGGGGCTCGGACCCGGGGATCTTGCACTGATCCGGGCCGACGAACATGGCGAACACTGCCCCCTCTTCGAACTGGCCCAGGGGTTGTTTCTTCCGGATGGGGGTGTTGTTCGTTTCCAGGGAAAGAGCTGGGCACGGGCTTCAGACCGGCAGCGATTGAGGATGCGTGGGCGCATCGGCAGGGTGTTCAGGGAACAGGCCTGGGTCAGCAACCTCAGCGTCTATGAGAATATCGCCCTCTCGCCCCGCTTCCACGGGACGCTTCCCGAGGACGAGATCCGCGAACGGGTGAACTTGCTCTCTGCCGTAGCGGGGATTCAGGATGTGCTTTTTCTCCGGCCGAACCGGGTTCATCGGCGAGCGCTGCAGCTGGCCCAGTGGGTCCGGGCGTTCCTCGGCCACGCCCGGCTGGTGCTCCTGCATCATCCGGCCCGGGGCCTTCGCGCGGAATTGCATCCCCTGCTCCTGGAGTGGGTCGGCAGTGCACGAGATGAGGGTTGTGCCCTGGTCTGGATCACCTCGTCCGCCAGCCGCTGGCAGGATGATAAGCTGGACAATGTCCGCCGCTTCGTTTTCAGCGACGGTTCTTTGGCGCCCAGTGGGGAGGATGACTGATGGAAATGCCGTTCAAACTCAGGTATGCCAGCGAACTCGCCGGGGGATTCGTGCTTCTGGCCGTCCTGCTCCTGATCGTTGGTGTCTTTGTCGCCGGTCATGCCCAGGGCTGGCTCGAGGGGCGGTTCGTGCTCCATGTGCTCTTCGATACCGAGGAGGGATCCTTCGGGCTGAACGAGGGTGACGAGATCCGGATCCGGGACACCATTGCGGGCCGGGTGGGCAAGATCGCGCCCAACGATTCGGGGGACCTGGAGACCACGTTGATCATCCTCAATCGCTTCAAGACCTTCGTGCACACCGATTCCATCGCGGTGGTCAAGCGGAAATTCGGTGTGACCGGGGATGCCTACGTGGAGATCCAGCGGGGCCGGGCAGGCCTGGTCAGCGACGGGGACTGGCTCTCCTGCCGCAAGGACGAGGAGATCATGGAAACCGCCCAGCAGTTCATCGCCGAATTCAAGGAGGCGGTGCTGCCCCTGCTCGCGGATTTCCGTCAGCTCATCGAGCGCTCCAACCGTATCGCCGGTGCCATCGATTCATCGGAGGGCCTGGTGGGGTCCATCGTGGGGGACGAAACGCTGGCCACCGATGTCAAACAGATCGTGCGCAACATGGATGACCTGCTGGTGCGGTCGCAGGCGACGCTGGACGACACCCACCGGCTGGTCGCGCGGATCAACGAGAGCCTGGAGCAGGAGAAGGGTCTCCTGGGGGCGGCGCTCAACGACGAACGCCTGCTGCAGGAGGTGCAGGACGTGATCGGCAAGATGAACCGCCTGATGGACGACGTGACCGCCGGCCTGACACTGGAACAGGGGCTGGCCGGTTCCGTTCTCTACGACCGGGAGCTGGCCGAGCGTGTGATCACCCTGCTCGACGATTTCAGCGACCTCACCTACCGGGCCCAGGTGACCTTCGAGGATGTGGATCAACTGGTGCTCGGTGCCCAGCGCCACTGGCTCCTCCGCAAGTACGTTCCGGGAGAAGAGGAGGACCAATGGCTCTACCCGGGGCAGTATCGCGGCCGTGAAGCGTCGTTGCGCCTCGAAGGGCTTGCCCTGGCGCTGGATCGGGCGCGGTCGATGAACAACGGCCTGGAGGTCGCGCATGCCGCGGTCAACCTGGCCGCCCTGCTCCTGCCCGACGGGGACGAAGAGGAGATCAATGGCCTGCTGCTTGAGGCTCGTGCCGAATTCGACGCTGCCGGGGAGAGCTCGGTGCGCACCCGCTTGCTGGAAGCCGAGCTGGCCCGCAGCGGCGGTGACGCGGGCCAGGCGCTGGCCCTGCTCGACTCCTGGCTGCCCCGTGCGGATTCCGCCGACCGGGAGCTGCGCCTCTACGGGGCGCTGCTCCGTGCCGATCTGCTCTGCGACCTGGGCCGATTCGCCGAAGCCGGCGATGCGCTCGATCCGGGTCTCGCCTCGAGCGGCAGGATCGCGTCCCGCTATCTGCCGGCCCGGGTCCCCGCGATCCAGGGGCGCATCCTGATGGGGGAGGGCAACGCGACCCTTGCCGCCGAGCGGTTCGACCAGGCGGCCACCCTGGCCCGGGAAGCGGGATCCTTCCTGGCCATGGCCGAGCAGCTCGAGTATGCCGGCGCCGCACACGAGAAGGCGGGTAACGAGAGCGCTGCCGCCGACCGCTATTTCCGGGCCTCACGCACAATCTATTACGGGGGCATACCGGGCCGCGCCTGGCGTGTCCTGGAGCGGGCCCTGCCCCGGGCCGAGGCCGCCGGGGACGAGCTGCAACTCTCGCGGATCAATCGGCTGCGGGAGGAGATCGAGGCCAACCGTGAATAGGGTTACGCGGCGGCCCAGAGGATGATGGCCAGCACCAGCACCGCGACCAGCGAAAGGAAGAAGATCTTCCAGCCGCTCTTGGGGTACCTGCCGTCGACCTTCCCGGTATAGCCGTTGATCAACAACCGGTACGTCTTGCGGCGAAACCCGTAGTTCAGAACCCAGACCGGGACGAGGATGTGCTTGAAGGTCTCCCCGGAATATTCAGGGTGAATGACGAGGTTGCGGTAGGTGTCTCCCGGCACCTGCGCACCGCACATGGCACGCAGCTTCTCCGCGAAGGACTCCCGTGCCTTCCGGGCGGCGTCGATCAGCACCACCTTGTAGTGTTCGACCACGAAGCCCGACAGATAGGCGGTGTCGTAGGGGACGAGGTCCGTCGTGGGGAAGGGGCCGATCCGCCGCAGCAGGTCCTCGGGAAGGCCCTGCGTGCCCGGCACCGGTTCGTCATCGAAGAAATGCTCCAGTTCTCCCGCGGCCGGGCGCCAGCGTGTATGTCTGACCCTCCGGGTCTTTTGCTTCCCGTCACTGCCGGTGTATCGCTGGGTGGTGTAGTAGTAGGTTCCGGAATCCGCCGTCCACGAACAGTGCACCTGTGAGTCGAAGGTCCAGTAGGGGATGTAGAGCCCCTGGATCGTGTCGACAAAGGCCTTGCGGCTGAACTTCGAGGGGGCGAGCCACTTGCCGGCGAACCACTTCCGGACGCGTTCGCGTACCCGCACTTCATCGATGCGAAACGGCAGCAGGCTCTGCGGGCGAATCGGGGATTTGATCTCGTCGTAGTCCACCAGTTCGGGTGACCCGCAGAACTCGCAGTTCTGGCCCACCCGGCCCGCTTCGAACACTGAAACCGCGTGGCAGCTCCGGCACTTGACGCTGCGCACCTCGGTGGACCACCCACGCAGTTCTTCGGGCATGTCCCGCAGTGTCTGCACGAGATCGATCTCGCGTATCCCGCCGGTGGACTGGTCCAGCTCCGCCGGCGATTCGGTGCCGCAGTAGGCGCAGACCAGTGCCTGCCGTCCGGGGTTCCATTCCGCTCGTGCCCCGCACGCGGGGCACGAATGCCGCTCCATCGCGGTCTGTTGTTCAGTCATGGCGGTTCGCCCGCAATCAGTCGGCGAGGTAGGCCTCGAGGGCCGAGCGTTTGATGCGCACCGACGATCCGATCTTTTTGGCCGCCAGCTCGCCCGAATCGATGATGCTCGTCACGTCGTCCGGCGCGACGCCCAGGGCCTGGGCCACCTGCTCGACGGACATCAGCTCGGGGATCACCGACCCGCCCATCACCGGGGCCGCGGACGGCCCGGATGTACCCGACGGTGCACCAATGGTCAAGCCGGCTCCCTGCTGCTGCATGATCTGCTGGGCGATGGCCAGCCCCACCGCCATCTCGGTGGCCATGCCGCCGGAGCCGCCGCCCCCCGATTCCATCCCCTGTCCCAGCTGGTACTTGACGTATTCGTTGAGGTCGCCCACCGCGGCCATCCCCGAGCGCTTGTCGATCGCTTCCTCGACCTCGGGGGGCAGCGAGATGTTCTCGAGAATGAAGCTGGTGATCTCCAGGCCGTACTTCGCGATCACCGCCGGATTGATCAGCGGCAGCAGCGCTTCGCCGAGCTCCGTGTACTTCGTGGCGGCGTCGAGCACCGGGATGTTCGACGTGGCCAGGGCATCGCTGAAGACACTCACGATCCGCGAGCGCATGGTTTCCGAGAACTCGTCCAGCCGGAAATTGTGATCCGAGCCGGCAACCTCCTTGATGAAGATCTTGGGATCGACGATGCGGAAATCATAGGTGCCGAAGGCCCGCGTGCGGACGATGCCGAAATCGTTGTCGCGCATCATGATCGGGTTCGAGGTGCCCCACTTGTTGCCGGTGAAGAGCCGCGTGTTGAGGTAGTAGACGTCGGCTTTGAACGGCGACTCGAAGCCGAACTTCCACGATTGCAGCCGGGTGAGGATCGGAATGTTGTCCGTGGTCAGACTGTGTTTGCCGGGCCCGAACGTGTCACCGAACTCGCCCAGATAGAGGAACTGGGCGATCTGGGATTCCCGGACGATCAGTTGGGCGCCCTGTTTGATCGCCTTGTCCTCGTCCGGAAAGCGGTAGGCCAGGATGTCGCGCGAGTCGTCCGTCCACTCGATGATCTCGAGCAGTTCACCCTTGATGAAATCCATGAACCCCATGGCTGACTCCTTCCGTGAGATGACGTGAAGCGGAGGTTATCCGTTTTGCGGATTGCTGTTTACGGTATGAACATGCTATGGCAAGCAACCGGCTTTGGCAATACAGGTTGTGCTGACCGGAGTCGTGGCAGGCCTGCGAGGCTCCCATCCTGGTGGGGATTCGATGGTTTGTGCCACCTGCTGTGTACGATCGATAGCATGCTGGCGTTAGATTCAATGATAAAAACCCGCTGGCGGTTTATGTCCAGGAAGCATCTCGTTAACGGTCGGTTGGGATCGTGAGGAAGCCCGTTTATGCGAGTGCATTGACTGCAGACTGGCTTCGTAATTTGTTGGTGCCGTGAGATATTGCGTTTCGATCCGATATTGTAGAAGGCGGGACGGTACACACTAATTTTTTTTTAGCTATCTTTTTCCCCACCATGGTGGTATAAACAGTTTGAGTTTTCGGACATGTCGCACGCAAGTACAGGGGGCGGTTTCGAGGCCGCCCTTTTTTCGTGTACGGATATGGACCGGAAACCCGTTGCCGCGAAGGCGACCGGAACGGCGCCCTGCTCAGACTGCCGGTTCGATCTTACCGTCGTGGGGGCTACTTTTATTGCCATGGGGCAGCAAGGTCTGAACGTGCGGAAAGGAAGAAGGCGGCGAAAGGTGACGAGAGCGCCGACGGACGAGAGTGCCGCCCGGCGACAGGTTTCGAGAAGAAAACCCCGAAAGGGACCCTCCGTGTGATCAGCCGATTCGGCTGATCCGTGAGGACATTCGATCGGGAGTGACGCCATCCGGCAATGAGATGCCGGGGCCGACGCAAACCGATCGGAAGAGGAAACGAGAAGAAAGACCATGAGTAAGAATATCTATGTTGGCAACCTGTCCTTTGATTCCACCGAGAGCGACGTCCGGCAGCTGTTCGAAGAGTACGGCACCGTGGACGCGGTCAATCTGATCACTGACCGCGACACCGGTCGGGCGCGAGGATTCGGTTTTGTGGAAATGTCCTCGGGAGGCGACGATGCCATCCAGGCCCTCGACGGCAAGGAGCTCGGCGGCCGCAACCTGAAGGTCAACGAGGCCCGGCAGCGCGAGGAGCGGCGTCCCCGGTACTAGCACGCGACTCCCGGAATCGGAATTCTCCGCCCCCGCGATCCCGTGAGGCGTGGATCCGTTTCAACCGGAATTGCCTGAAAGGGGCGGGATGAAGTGATCGTGCTTGGTCCCGCCTCTCTTTGGTAACCGAGCTCATACCGTGGAATTGCCCGGTTGTGTTTTTACCCGACGTCAGCGTGTATCGGCGCCCTGACCAGCTTGTTCCCCAACGTCGCTTCGAACCGTGAACTGTTTCTCGTGATAGAGGCGATCACGTCTCCGGGCAGTACCGGAATGGAGCAGCGTCAGCAATGAGCAGCAGCGGCCGATTCCGCCGGATCGGAGGGGAGTTTCAGATGTTCAAGGCCAAAAGGGAACGAGGGTTCACGCTCATCGAACTGCTTATCGTCGTAGCGATCATTGGAATCATCGCCGCTATCGCGGTACCCAACCTGCTCAATGCCATTCAACGGGCCAAGCAGAAGCGCTCGATGGCTGATATGCGGTCACTGGGAACGGGTATAGGAACGTATGAAATCGATTACAACCGGTATCCCTCCAACTTGACCGGGCTTGCGCCGGATTATTTGAGGAACCCCCCCATGATTGATGGTTGGGCCAACAACTGGACGACAACGTTCACAGCCCAGGAATATACCATCGTCAGCCTGGGAAAAAACGGGTCGGCGGATGCTGGTGGCGGGTACAGTGGCACAACCAGTACATTCAACGCCGATATAGTTTATTCGTCCGGAAGCTTTGTTCAGTATCCTGACGGGAAACAGACGAACAACTAGTTGAATCGGTCCAAAACGATACCGGTGTTGACACATTAACGGTCGATCCCTCTATAGTTTCCCATGACCGGTACCTGCGTCAGCCGGACACCTGGCTCAGATAAGGGATATATGAAATGGGGTAGTCCGTTTTCGTGTGTTACCCTTCACGTAAGGACATTGCGGCAGTTCTGGTTTTGTCCCCGCGGACATTCAAGGAGGGAGCAAATGGTGGATTCAAGGGTTGAGTATGTTGGGTTTACCGTCAACGAGGCCACCCGAGAATACTGCCTGCGGGCAAAACTCCCCGATGGTGAATACCAGAAGTTCACAATTGCCATATTGAACAAGGCTTTTATGGAACGCCGTGTACGGTACCAGGACGCACCGGATATCTGCTTTCTCAAGCTTCAGCGAGAGTTGGTCATTTCCGGTGACAGCCTGCCGGCGTTACACCATGATTTGTCAAATGACGAACTCGAGGAATATCGCATCAGCCATACACCAAAGCCCAAAATGAAACGGCGGCGGGCTCTGCCTGCATCATAGAGCTTCCGTGCCACGCCGCAGCGCTCATCCTGCCCCCGGGAACACACCTCCTGTACCATTACCGTTGGCCATAAAAAATGGCGAGATCCCACGTGATGGGAGATCCCGCCTCTGATTTTCGTGGCTCCCCATCGTGGACGTTCTTCGAACTGACTGGGTGGAGAACAGGTTTCAAAATCTGCCGCTCTAACGCTCAAGGGGAGGCATCAACGGAAGGTTTCGTTGCCTTGCCCGGAGGGGTCACATCTGTCCGGCCCAGGAAGAGACTAAGATCGAAGCACTGAACCCGCCGGTTCTTCTGGTCGCCGATCCAGATGTGGTCGTTTTCCATATCATAGGCCATGCCGTCCGGACTATTGAGTTCGCCGGGTTCCTGGCCTGTCCCGTTCCCGAAGGTGGCGATCGCGTGACCCTCCAGGTCGAAGACTTCTACATAGCCGTCGGCTTCGTCCAGACAGACAACGTAACCCCGTTTGTCAATGATGATCCCCTCGATGTCCTTGGTGAATTTGCCGGGACCCGGCCCCCGCTCGCTGATGGTGCGGAGAAACTGGCCATGGGCATCGAAAACGGACAAACGGAAGTTGCCTTCGTCGGCCACCACAATGCGGCCCCGGGTGTCAACTGCGATGGACTCGGCACTGTCCAGCTGCCCGGGGCCCGACCCCTGGGAACCGAAACGGTGCAGAAAGTTCCCATCCCTGTCGAAAACGAACACACGGCAACCGGAATCCACGACGAAGATTTTGCCTCCCGGGCCGACAGTCACCCCGCTGGGTTCCAGGAACGGCGTCCCGGGTGCTCCCGAGATCTTTTTGACCACTTCACCATCAAGCGTCAGGATGCTGACCTGCACTCTATCCCGATCCACCAGCACGATCCGCTCTCCCTGGCACGCGAGACCCATCGGTTCTCCGAAACGTTCCGGTGCTGAATGGCCACCGTACACTCTGAGCTTGTCGCCCTGCCCATTGAACACCAGGACCGACCTGGCCTTCGTGTCGGCCACGAAGACTTCCCCTGCGCAACAGCAGATGCCGTCCACGTCGATGAAGGTGGGGTCAGCGATCACGATCCGGGGCTGCCACCGCTCGATGACCGGTGCAGATGGGTCACCTGCCAACAGCGCGACAAATAGGAAAGTTGCAGGGACATTCATAGGTGACCGATCCTCTCACGGGTGAGCTTCATGCATTCATCGTTGCGGAATACAATCTAAGTTGTTGATATTATATAGCATGCGGTCAGTTTGAGCAATGGGGATCGAAAGCAGGTCGCGTGAGAACCAAGGGATGCGATCCTGCCCGCTTCCGGCCAAACCCACTGGTGCACGATTCGTAACGGATTGAATACTTGTGGAAATCTCGAACTGTGGTGTGCCGTACAGTGATCGGATCCTGAAGATACGTTCGTGGCTGATATTCGCTGTGTAAAAAAACGGCTCCCCGGGTGTGACCGGTTACGAACGACTCTCACTTATATCGTGCCGTTAACTCTTATATATTCATCATGTTGACTCAGGTGCTCGCTTGAGAGAGGGCGGAAATATTGCTTAACTCAGATTTCCACTTATCAATCCGAACTATTGTTTCCGAGTTGTTTTTAGCGTTGCCGACCGCCCTGGTGGCGGCACAGCTGATCTTCCTATCCATCTCCGTTAACGCCATATGAAGCATACTCTTTCCCCTGTTCTACCGCCCAAACAGCATTGCCATAGTCGAAGTGCCAGTATTCGGTCAACCCACATACAAAACCTTCAGCTTCAAAAAGATTCATCAACAATTTCCTGCTTCTCTTTGCTTCAGGTGAAATGTCAGGATGAAGTGGATAGCACTTCTCATTGAGGGTCAGTTTGTATCCATCATTGGTGCCAAAGTCCATGACCCGGTCTTTGATTGGATCATAGATCAAGGCATCCACGGCACCACCAGTTGCATGCATCGAATTTTCCCTGGAAGCAGTGAACTGTAAAACGATTTCATCGAGTTCTTCCAATGGTTTGTCTGGATTGGCTTTCCGGGCAACTTCGTAATTCCTGTCCCACAGGAGTTGCTGATGCTCGAACGATCTCCAGGCAGAACGAATGATCAGTGCCTTGTCAGCTTTCCCCAGTCGTTTGCTGATCCTCCCGATCTTTTCAACGGCAGCTTCTCTCACCAGGTACCTGTAATCCGGGCTGATAGATGGTTCGAATATCAGGTCGAACCCTGATTCCAGCAGGCTGACCAGTGGAGAACCGTCCTCCCTGACAGGCATGGCAGGAGCAAGTTGCTGCTGCACACGATGTTTTCTTTCAACCATTTCGCAATAGTGAGCAGCATCCATCAGATCACTTTTCGCCTTTCGCGGCGGAAGGGTCAAGGCCGCCATATTTCTTGAGTTTTCGATACAGTGTGGCCGTGCCAATACCGAGTATGGCCGCCGTATGTGTTTTGTTGCCATGATTCTTTTCAAGCACTTCCAGGATGTAGTCTTTCTCGATCTCGTCCAAAGATTTCACCGAGCCGTTGATCAATGGTCCGGGAATGGCTTGCCGGACCTCCTCGGGCAGATCCTCAAGCTCACAACGCTCGCTGCGGGCCAGAGCCACGGCGCGCTCCATGGCATTTTCCAACTCACGTACATTTCCAGGCCAATCGTAGCGCACGAGCTGATCCGCCGCGCGCGGTGAGAGACCGGTCAGCTTGCGCTTGAGCCGTTCCGCTGCCTCGGCCAGCAGGATGCGGGCCAGCGGCAGGATGTCCTCGCGCCGATCTCTGAGGGGAGGCACATGGAGCTCGACGATATTCAAGCGGTAATAGAGGTCCTTGCGAAAACGACCGTCCTCGATATCCTTGACCAGCTCGCTGTTCGTGGCCGCGATCACTCGAACGTCGAACGGCCGGCTCCTGTTCTCTCCGACCCGGCGTACCTCGCGCTCCTGTAAAGCGCGAAGGAGCTTGACCTGGATGGCCAGCGAAACCTCACCGATCTCATCGAGCAGGAGGGTTCCGCCGATCGCCGCTTCGAAAAAACCGATCCTGTCCTGCACCGCCCCGGTGAACGCACCGCGCACGTGCCCGAACAACTCGCTCTCGAGCAGTGTTTCGGGGATGGCGCCGCAGTTGACCGCGATGAAAGGCCCCGGGGAACGAGCCGACTCGTTGTGCACGAATCGTGCGATACGCTCTTTACCCGTCCCCGTTTCACCGGTGATGAGCACCGTGGAGTCGACGGCGGCGATGCGCCGGGCGATATCGACAAGACGACACATGGCGGAACTCCGCGCGACCAGGCCCAGAGGATCCTCCGCATCCCGATCCAGGCGGGAGAGGATTCGTTTCTTCTCAAGGAGCTTCAACTCCACGTCCTTGAGTGTCTTGGTAATCCGGTGCAGCGAACTGTCGAGCCATTCCCCCATATTTTCACTGTGAAAGAAGCGCAGCTCGTCGGCCCGGTCGTCGCCCCACTCATCCCGTGTCCGGCCAAGGAGGTGACAGGCAGAGTCGCCCCGCCCCATGCACCGCTCCTCGAGGATGTAAATTTCTTTTCCCACCGCTCGACTCAAGTAGCCGCTCATCAGACCGCAAATGGTCCAGCAGACGCCACTATCACTGCGTCCGAGATGGGCAAGATGCTGATCCGCCTCGTAGGAGGCGACGAGTGTCGAGCCTTCCTGGGATAACGGACCAGGATCGCCCGGGGGAAACCGACACATCCCCGCCAGCACCTGGATGCGGCTGCAGGCCCGGACCCAGTCACTCTCATTTCCCCACTTGAACAGGGTCTGCAAAGCCTCGGCCATTCGCCAGCCCTGGACAAATCCGAACCGTGAAAGAACGGCCCGGGCCACGGTGAATCCGAAGTTGTCGATTAATTCCTTGCGCAGGATTCCAAGCGCTGTGGTGTCGATGATCAGTACGTGCTGACCGGCAAAGCGGATCTCACCGCTCGAGTCGAAGGCCACAAGTTCCTTGATGTTCAAGTCGCTGATATCCATAGCACTCCATCATTTTGATTGATGCTATTACATTTTGATCGAGTGTGCAACCGCAGCTTTGCGCATGCTGAACGCCCCATGCTTCATAATGCTAATAAATTCAATTATTTAACGTTTCGGTTCGAAATGCCCCACCCTGTTCTGGCTGTGGTCTGAATATTGCAATGATAAACAGTAGTTTTCTGCCATCTGAGGAGGGTTTCGTGAATTCAATGGAAGAGAGAGTACGGATGATCGAGGCGCAGTTCAAGGGCTGGACAGCGTCAATTGATGATCTCGCCGCTGCCGCACAGAAGTCCAAAGGGTGGGCCAGAATCGATCTACGTCAGGGCATTGATGATCTCAAAGTCAAACGCGCCCTGCTCCGCACGAAACTTGACGAGTTTTGGGCGGCCGGAAGCACGGGCAGAGAGGGCTTGAGAAAAGATCTGGAACGTGCCTGGAGAGAGCTCAAAAGTGCCTTCGAAGGAACAGAGATCCCAGGGACGGGAACGAAGCCATACAAGGAGAGCAAACGATGAATGTGGAAGCACCGGGGATACTCCCCGCTGAAGAATCAATTCTGGAAGAAATATCACCCGCGATATTCCCGATGGAACACCCGGCACCGGATGAACTATCGACCGGAATATTGCCGGTCAGAGAGAAGGCTCTGGTCTATGGTGAAGGACAATTGGGAGAGCTGGACGGAAAGGTCACCAATGGCCTGGTGAGACATTCGGAGAAATATGAGATCACCGGTGTGACCGACAGTACCAAAGCTGGGATGGATGCGGGTGAATTTCTCGATGGCGTAAAGAATGGCATCCCGGTATTTCGCGACATTGCAGAGGCCATCGAGAAACTCGACTATATTCCAAAGTTTTTTATCTATGGTATTGCACCCCTCGCGTCGTATCTGACCAGGGAGCAGAGAGAAGTCGTATTCACTGCCATGGAAAAGGGGATGAACATTGTTAACGGTTTGCCTGAATTCTTCACCGAAGATGCGGAGTTCAGACTGAAGGCCTTTGAATGCGGTGTCCAGATCCAGGATATCCGCAAGCCTCCGCCAAGAAAGCACCTGCATATCTTTCAGGGAAGCATCTTCAACGTCACAACGCCGATCATCACTGTTTTTGGTACAGACTGTGCTGTTGGCAAGCGGACGACTGCGGTCAACCTCGTCGAAGCGTTAGGAAACCGAGGTCAGAAAACGGCTTTTATTGCCACGGGGCAAACCGGATTGCTGCAGGGTGCCAGGTATGGTGTCGCCGTGGATGTCCTGAGTTCGGGTTTTCAGACCGGGGAGGTGGAAAACGAGATTGTGAAGGCTGTGAACACCGAGCATCCGGATCTGGTGGTCGTCGAAGGGCAAGGTGCCCTGAGCCATCCGGCGTTCACCTCCTCAACCGCGATCATCAAAGGAGCAAAGCCCAGAGCGATAATTCTTCAGCACCCGCCCAAGCGGAAAGACCGTTGTGATTTTCCCGGCATTCCCATGCCCACGCTGGAAAGTGAGATCGAACTGATCGAAGTCACCTCCGGGGCGAAGGTCATCGCCATCACCCTGAACCATGAGGACATGACGGACCAGGAGATAGATGACACGGTGATCGAGTATGAGCGCAGATTCGGGCTCCCGACAACTGATGTCCTGAAGCATGGATGTGACAAACTCGTAAAAAGCCTCTGCGAGGAATTTCCTGAACTGCTGCGGAGCCAGGGCGACGTCAGATGACCTCGCCGAGAATCGAAATCGATCTTGCCAAACTCGAGCACAATGCCACGACCCTGAAGGAGATGTATGCCGCAAAAGGCATCGGTATCATGGGCGTCACCAAGGTTGTCTGTGGCGATCCAGGCATCGCGAATACGCTTGTGAATTCAGGCATCGAAACGCTCGCGGACTCACGGATACAAAACATCCAGAGGATGCGTCAGGCAGGTGTTCAGGCACGGTTTGTCCTGCTGAGGACTCCAGCGCTGAGCCAGGTTGCATCCGTGGTCAAATACGCTGATATCAGCCTCAATTCCGAATCTTCAGTGCTTGCAAGACTCTCCGCGATTGCCGTCGAAATTGGCGTGACACATCGCATCATTCTCATGGTGGAACTGGGTGACCTGAGAGAGGGCCTGATGCCCGCAGATCTGATGGCAAGCGTCGAACTGGTGAATCGCCGGGACGGCTTGGTCCTGGCCGGCATCGGCACCAATCTGGCCTGCTTTGGCGGCGTCAAACCAGACCGGGAAAAGCTCGCCATCCTGTCATCACTTGCCGGAGAGATCAAAGACAGATTTGGCATCGCCTTGGAGTTTGTCTCGGGCGGAAATTCGGCCAACTATGACTGGTTCCTTTCAACGGAAGACACAGGAAACATCAATAATTTGAGGCTGGGCGAGTCGATCTATCTGGGGTGTGAAACCCTCCGTCGAGAATCTGTCCCCGGCCTGTTCACCGATGCATTCAAACTGGTGGCCGAGGTTATCGAATCGAAAGTAAAGCCATCCAGACCTTATGGCGATGTCGGTCAGGATGCCTTCGGCAATCTGCCCGAGTTTCCTGATCGGGGCCCGATGAGCAGAGCCATTCTCGGCATCGGCTTGCAGGATGTACTCGTGGCAGGGCTGACGCCCGGCCTCGATGTCGATATCCTCGGTGCGAGCAGCGATCACGTGTTGGTCGATGCCAAGGAGGTGGATCTGAAGGTTGGCGACGAAGTGGGATTCAACCTCAACTACGGGGCATTGCTCCGCGCCATGACATCCCCCTATGTGCTGAAGAGCTATCAATGACCGGTTGGGCTGTGGTTCTTGAATGACCGTGTGCCCGCTGGCGCGAGGAGAATGAAGATGTCGGATTCACGGGTGGAATATGTCGGTTTCACGGTCAATGAGGTGTCCCGCAATTACTGCCTGCGGGCAAAGCTTCCCGACGGCGATTTTCAGGATTTCACCCTGGCAATTCTGAACAAGGCATTTGTCGACAGTCTCGTACGCTACCAGGACGCGCCCGATCTCTGCTTTCTCAAGCTCCAACGCGAGTTGGTCGCTGCCGGCGGCAACCTGCCGGCTTTGCACCATGAATTGACAAATGCCGAACTCGAGGAATACCGTCTGAGCCACACCCCAAGACCGAAAGAGAAACGCCGGCGGGCCCTGCCTTGATCATAGACCCTTCACGCCACGCGAACGAGCTCATTCGGCCTTGGCTGGCCAGCTCCTACACCATCCCCGGCTGGTCACAAAAAAAGGCAGAACCGCTTACGAGAGAAGTTCTACCTATTGATGTGCTTGACTCCCCGGGCCCAGCAGAAGGTAGAACTTTTCGGGAAGTATTCAAGCTGATGTGATCCTCGGCCGTGACTGAGCCGGGTCAACTGCGTGCGCTGCTTGCGATTCTATCCCACCGGTGGATCTCACAACATATCTTACGCGGGTGGATAAGCCAGATCGAACAGTGTGCTAATATCTGTTCATGCCTTACATCGCTTCGGTTTCGCTTATCACACTGGCACTGCTGTTCTATTCGATTGGTGTCTGGTCGGAACGGTTATCCCGTTATCTTCGTCCCTGGCATGTTGCCTGCTTCTGGACCGGCTTCATCTTCGATGTTTCCGGGACCATCGCCATGCATCGGCTTGCGGATGGCGTATTCGATATCCTGGAACCGCATACGCTTACAGGCCAGATTGCTCTCTGGTTGATGTTCATTCATGCGGTTTGGGCGAGTGTGGCAACGAGGCGCGGCTCCGAAAGAACACTGACCACGTTTCACCGGTACAGTTTGTTCGTCTGGCTGGTGTGGCTTGTTCCGTATTTCGGGGGCATGTATATCGGGATGAAGGGAGATTAGCACGGAATACTATAGGTCGCTTTGATTTGGCCTATATATATCGGGTACTATCGACGACGGATAGCCATCAGCCAGAGTCAGGAGAGAGGCAGCGTCATGATCGAGCCGATGCAAATGAAGGAGTTGGTTCGGATCTACCCGATATTGGGTGAGCTATCGGAACAGCTCATTGCTGACCTGCAGCAGACAGCCACTTCAATCGAGGTGCCGGCGGGAACAATCCTGTTTGACGAGGGGACGCGTTGCACTGCATTCCCCATGGTTATCGACGGACGAATCCGTGTGGAGAGGCAGGCGGAAAGCGGCCGCAAGATTCTCCTGTATACGGTAGATCCCGGTGACAGTTGTATTCTCACGGTCAGCGCCCTCCTCGGCGGGGGAACGTACCGGGCCATTGGTGTTGCTGAATCGGATGTTCAGGGTGTGGTTATCCCTGATCGGTTCTTTCATTCACTCATCGTATCGGACCGGTCGTTCCGCTCATTCGTATTCCGGTTTTTCTCGGACCGGATCACGAGCTTGATGATGCTTATCGAAAACCTGGCCTGGCAGAATGTCAGGCAAAGGCTCGCCGGCATGCTCGGGATGGGCCCCGGAACCGTCCAGGAAACCCACCAGACGCTGGCGGACCGGCTGGGAACTGTTCGTGAGGTGGTCAGCCGCACGTTGAAACAGTTCGAATCGAATGATTTGATCCGGATAGGACGGAAACAGATCCATGTCCTCGATCCGGATGGGTTAAAAAAAATTGCCTCAACGTGACGCCGGTCACAGACTTTCCAGCCTATAATTCCTATAGTATATATATTGATTGATCGGCTTACGTTCTCCAAAAGCCAATCAGACCGCAGTATCGTCCGTATCTCATGGCGGCCTATCCCTACATGCGATCGGGCAGTTCAACTGTTTCGGTGATCCGGGAATCAGGCGCTGATTCGTTGATGCTTCTGATGGCATCTCTCGGTGGTCGCCACAATGATAGAAGGAGCCAGACATATGCGATTTAAGCTCACACCCAGCTTGAACATAACCCATTTCCTTCTGGTAGCACTCATTACCGGGTTCGTCTCCCTGGGGACACCGGCCTGGGGTCAAGTGGTCAATGAAGATCTAAAGCTGTTCGCAAGTGACGGCGCGGCCGGTGATCAATTCGGCAGTTCCGTTGCAATCGACAACGACGTCCTCGTAGTCGGGGCGCCCGACGCCGATGACGGCGGGATCGATTCCGGTGCGGCGTATCTGTTCCAGGCCTCCACCGGCATCGAATTGCTCAAATTCACCCCAACCGACGGCGCGGCGGGGGATGCGTTCGGCTTCTCCGTCGCCATCGCCGGCGGCATTGTCGCGGTTGGCGCTCCCGGGAAAGACGACAACGGTGCTGATTCCGGCGCAGCCTACCTGTTTGACGCCTCAACCGGGGCGCAACTCGCCAAGCTTCTGCCCGGCGACGGTGCGGCGGGCGACGAGTTCGGCAATTCTATCGCCATCGACGATGGAATCGTTGCCGTCGGAGCCTGGCGAACTGACGAGCATGGCGACGACTCCGGCGCGGTGTATCTTTTCAATGCGTCAACGGGGAATCAGCTGGACAAACTGCTGCCGGACACGGGCAACAACTATCAGACCTTCGGCGTATCGATCGCCATGGACGCCGGGATTGTTGCCATCGGAGCGCGGACATTCTTTGTCCTCGGTGAGGGTTATACCTTTGCCAAGGCGTATCTGTTCGATGTGGTCACGGGGAACCAGCTCAACGTCCTCAAACCGGATATCGAGAACTACAATGGAGACCTGGGAGGCCAGTTCGCCGACAGCATCGATATCGATAACGGCCTGGTCGCCGTGGGAACCCCGTCCAGGAGCGTCTTCTTCGACTTCTCCGGCGCTGCCTATGTCTTTGATGCCTCAACGGGAGAGCAGCTCCACTTCATTTTCCCCGCCGACGGTCATGACCGCGACCACTTCGGCGCATCGATTTCCATCGACAACGGCGTCCTTGCGATCGGTGCGGATGAGGACGACGACAGCGCGTGGAGCGCCGGTTCCACCTATCTCTATGACGCCGGCGACGCCACGCTCATCGACAAGCTTCTGGTAAGCGACGGCGCCGGGTTCGATCGGTTCGGATCTTCAATGGCCATCGGCAACTGCATCGTTGCCGCCGGGGCGATCGGGTATGGCAGCAGTGGTACCCCGACAGGCTATGTGGGTGTGTTCATGGGGCCGCCCGCGACCACCGTCTCAGCCTCGTTGAGCTGTCTGCCGAACTCCGGCATCGTGCCGTTCAACACGTCAATGCAGGTGACGCTGAACAACGAATTCGCGGGACAGAATCGCCGCGTTGCGGCACAGCTCGATGCCCTGCTGGCCAGCGGCGCCTCGTACCCCGCCTGGCGCTCGGGGTCGACCAATATCGCCGCAGGCGGGAACTTCATCACTAGCTGGAATCAGGCCATCCCGGCCCTTGGCCTAGTGATCGGTGAAAACGTGTTCACGCTTCGGGCCGAGGATGTCACGCCGGCCCCGTTCAACCAGCCACCATACCCGGCTGCAGGCGATACCGGCAGCAGCACTTGCACGGTGACCGGCATCGCCCCGTGATCATCGATCCGCCACTTCGTCGCCGGACCGGGTTTCCGGGCGGCGGCGGGGTGGCTGCTGTCACGCACCAGCACATAATAAGACAGCTGCACGTTCGGCAAAGAGAGCTCTTCCTCCGCCCCTTCATCAAGCGCATCGAGGTCAACCTGCCCGAAGTGGCAATCGACTACACCATCCCCTTTGGCCATTAAAAAAGCAGAACCGCTTACGAGAGAAGTTCTGCCTATTGATGTGCCTGGCTCGCCTGGCTCGCCATCGTGGACGATATTCGAACTTATTCTTCCGGCATCTCTGGCCTTCGTTTTATCTAAAGTAAAGAATATAAAAGCTTCTTGGCAATGACAGCGACTGGAGGCGTGAAGTTATTTAAACTGGCAGGTGTGCATTATCATGCGGTGTAATCAATCGGTATAGAGTCTCCCCGCCGCCACATTTGTTCCGTGGGCCATTCCCGGATACGCTTCTAATGAAAACCACTCAGTCAACTGTATGCCATCGTAGAGATAAACCTTCACAGGTGTGCCAGCGTCAGGGTTCGGTCCGCAGCCCACTACCAACTCATCCCGTCCATCACCGTCCAGATCAGCACCGGCGAAGACTTCTGCCCCATACCATGCTTCCTCCGGCGGCCAGGCAAAGAAGTTGATACCGGGCAGTTCGGTCACTGCTGTCCCGTCGTAATTCCAGCCACGAACGTGAGCCCCGAATACAGCACCCGGCCCGGCTCCGGTGACTAACTCGGCCATTCCATCACCATCCAGGTCGCCGCACGTCACGTTTACGCCGAATTTGTTCGTCCCGTAGGCGAAGAAACTCACCTCTGGCATGGCAGTCGCTGAGCCTCCGTCCACGTCCCATCCCCGGACGTGGGGTCCATAGACCTTGCCGGGACCTGCGCCGGTGACGATTTCGTCGAATCCATCGCCGTCTATATCGCCAGCCGAGACGTTGACCCCCCATTTCGGTGTGCCGTAGGCAAAATAGCTCACTCCGGGTACCGGCGTCACCCCCGGCGAACCGTCATAGTCGAAGGCACGCACATGCGAGCCGAACATCTCGCCTGGTCCGGCACCCGTGATTATCTCATCGAATCCGTCGGCGTCGATGTCGCCCGCAGCCACGTTGACTCCGTACTTGTTCGTGCCGTAAGCGAAGAAGCTGAGCTGCGGCAGCGGCGTGCCGTCTACAGTAAAGCCGCGCACGTGCGCGCCGTAGGTTGTTCCCGGACCGGCACCGGTGAGAATGTCGTCAAAACCATCGCCGGTCACGTCGCCACAATACAAGTTCACCCCGTAATGCGGCGCACCGTAGGCGCTGAACTCATAAAGGTGCGCCGCCCCCTCTTCAGGCGGGAAGACCCTCGCCACGGCCGGGTTGCCGTAGGCCGGCCCGGCGCCCGCGACGAGGAAGGAATCGGCGGGCGCCAGCGCCCCGGCGGTGTCGGCCAGGGCGGCCAGGATCGCCCGCGTGACATTGGCCGCATAGAGGAGGTCGCAGTGGGCCACCGTTTCCTCGGTCGTGTGGTAGTAGGGGTTGAAGTCCTCCTCCCAGGGCACGGCCTCGGTGCCGAGGATAGCCGGGTAGCCATACTCCCAGAAGGCGCCGTGATCGCTGTACCACATTTCCGGGTCGACGACGACCACCGGCTCGAGGTCCTCGGGGAGGTAGTGGAGGGCGGCGTCGCGCAACGCCTCGGCCAGGAAGCTGGAGGCATAATTGGTGTAAATGTAGAGGTCGGGAGGCGCCGGGTCGGTGCCGGACCAGGCGATCATGTCGGAGTTGTAGGTCCCGACCACCTCCAGCCCCGAGCCGGCCAGGTCGCCGACGTAGTTCAAGCTGCCGATCAGCCCCTGCTCCTCGGCACAGAAGCAGGCGAACTTGACCGTCCGCCGGCAGTCGTAGGCGGAGAGGATGCGGGCCGCCTCCAGGACGGCTGCCACAGCGCTGCCGTTGTCGTCGGCCCCGGGGGCAAGCGCGTACGGGTCGTCGGAGATGGAGTCGTAGTGGCCGCTGATGAAGACCACTTCCTGGGGATAGAGCGTTCCGGTCTTGGTGGCGATGATGTTCTCCTTGACCTGGGCGTCGAGGAAGAACTCGTGCCGCTCCACTTCCAGCCCGAAGCCCTGGAAGGTGTCGTAGATCCAGTCCGCGGCCTCGCTGATCTGCGGGGCGTAGCTGTAACGGGTGCCGAAGTCCTCGAGGGTCTGGATGAAGGACGTGTATTGGTCCTGGCTCACCGCGGCGACGATCTCGTCGATCACCCCGCCGAACTCGCGCGACCCGGCGGGAAGGGAGAATGTTCGCGGGCCTGAGGCGGGCGGGAGCGGCGCACGAGGGACCCGCACGATCTCGTATCCCAGCTGCGGCAGCGGTTCAGCGTCCGCCGGCGCGGCCTTGACCAGGGCCCGCCGGCCATCGGAGAAGAGAACCTCGATCCCCGCCGCCCTCTCGAGTGGAATGTGTTCGCTGCCGCGGACGAGGACCCAGTAATAGCGTCGACCCGCCTCCCAGGGGTCGCGGTCGAGAATGTGCGCGGCGCTCCCCACAGGGGCGAGCCGAGCTTCCGGGACCATGACCAGAATATAGAGGTCCGATCGCCAATGGATCGCGGCCCCCGCCCGGCCGAGCGCCTCCCCCGCGGCCGTGTTGTGGGCGTCGATCAGCGCCAGGACGTCCCGGCCGGCCACCGCCGCGGCCGGACTCTGCCAGGAGCGCTGGACGGCCGCGAGACTGCTCGCCGATACCACGACCATCCAGAGGAAGGCCACCAGCGCGGCCGCACGCCTCACACTCGAACCACGCTGTGCTTGTGCCATCAATTGCTGCTGACCACAATTTAACCTGCTGTTAGAACAGGTTCATCTGTTAGATGTTGCGAACCATCGGTTAAGTGGTTGATATGATATAGTCTGCGGCCAACTTAGGCAATGTGAAATCGAACGGGATCCGCATGTATCGCATCTTACGCCGATACTGCCCCCTTCAGTGACAACCCGTTGGACCCGGGTTGTAACTTTCATTCAGCCCCCGCGTTTTTCAGCCTGTTAACCAAACTGCACCCCCATCGGTGAGTCAGTGAGTTTTGGTGATTTCGGGGCCGGATCAGGGGATCCGTCTCGGTAACGAAGTGCAACCCTATCGAAACAGAGAGTCGGCCGGATTAGAAGAGGGTGGGTAACTATTATGAATATTGGTGACTACGGGGAAGTGCCGGAATCCGAAGCCCTTCGGGCAACGGTTAACCGGTTGGTGCCCAAAGTTCGCTGTACAAAAAAATGGCTCCCCGGGCCCAGCAGAAGGTAGAACTTTTCGGGAAGTTTTCAAGATGCCCTGAACCTCAGTCGCACCCTTAATCATGCCGGTGAGTGCTACCGCGAGCATGACCAACCTAACCATCTAGAAGCAATGCCGCATAGTCTACAGTATTGGTATATAATCACTCGTCATATCCTGACCGATTCGGTCGCTACCCTTCGTAACGATCGGTGATACAGGTCAACGGCTCGATTCAGCCGGCGACATGGGCGAGTGAGATCTGAGGGGAGCACGAGCGAATGAAATCTGATTCCAAAGCAGAACGGCAGCCTGGAAAAAGCCGTTTTGACAGCCTGGGGTGGCGGATCTTTTTCTGGACCGCGATCCTCGCCCTGGGGCCGTTGCTGATCATGTCCTACCAGGGCTTCCACTGCGCTCGCCAGGCGATCGATGAGTCTGTCGGTGATCACCTGGTCGCGGTTCTCGAGGTGCGACAGATCCAGTTGGAATCTCTGATCACCGGTGTGAGAAACGATTTCGAGTTGATGGCGATCACGCCGTGCACCACGGGGATATGCTCCGGCCTGGGCTGCAGTTCTTCTCATGCGGTTCAAGATGAGGAGAACACTAATTGTTGCGGGTTTTTGGACAACCTGCGTGAAAAAAATCCAGTCTACGATCAGATCATTGCTTTTAGCCAAGACTGGCTGCCATTGAACAGCACCACGGGAGCCGAAGGATTGAGGCGGGAATCCCTGCCGCCGGATTTCCAGCAGAGCTTGGACGGGGCGAAAGAGACCGTGATCACTCCTGTCCGGCTGTTACCGGGTGGCCGGCTGATCAGTTTCGCCGGTCGAACGTATATCGGAGCGGACGGTCACACCTCTGGATACATTGCCGCTCGTCTGGACCTGACGCGCGAAGCAGGCAATCTTCTTGGACAGCGTGGCGAGCTGGATATTGCCAGTCGAATGATGCTGGTCGAGCCTGACGGGGATCGGCTGTTCACCTCCACGGGCGTGGAACCAGTAAAGGAATTTTCGATAGACCTGCTGTCCAACACATCGAGTCATTCGGATTCTCCGGCATCACGCTACGTCAACAGCCATGGCCAGGATGTTCTCGGCGTGTCTCTGAATGTGCCTTCGTTCGGATGGCTTCTCGTCGCTGAAGTAGACCACTCCGAAGCATTCTCCTGGCTTCGGACGCTTCGTATCCGCGCCCTGATTACGGGTGCATTGACATTCCTCCTGGTGATCGTCCTTGCACGGCGCGGCGCCGGGCGTCTCTCCCGTCCGTTGGCCGAACTGGCTGCGGTTTCACGCAAGATCGCGGGCGGAGATCATGGGGAGCGGGTGACCGGCCTGGAAGGTACGGAGGCGAGAGAGGTTGGCCGGGGATTCAACCGCATGATGGATGAACTGGCCGAAAGCCATCGCCGGCTGACCCACGCTGCCTCCCTGGCCGCGGTGGGTCAGCTCAGCTCGAGCATTGTTCACGAGATGAGAAATCCGCTTTCCTCGGTGAAGCTGAATCTGCAGGCGTTGAGGCAACGGGTGGCTGACGAGGAACCCTATGCGGAGCTGTCTGACATCGCCCTGGATCAGGCCGGGCGGTTGGAGCGGATGCTGGAAGACCTGCTTGGTTACGGGAAGCCGCTTGAACTGAAGATCGACCGGGTGGACCTGGCCTTGTTGGCCGAATCGGTCATGGATGAACTGAGGGCTGTCTCGGAACCGAGAAATGTCACCGTGCTGAAGCAGGATCTTGGCGGGATGAAGTTGAACGCCGACCCGGAACAGCTGCACCGGATTTTGGCCAACCTGATGGCCAATGCCATCCAGGCTGCAGGCGATGGTGGCGAGGTCACGCTGTCTGTCGCAGCCACTGATACGGCGACCATCATCAAAGTGTCGGACAATGGCCCGGGAATAGATTCCGGAATCCTCGACCGGCTGTTCCTTCCGTTCGTCTCCAGCCGTGACGAAGGTACCGGCCTCGGGCTGGCCTATGTGAAAAAGATTGTGGATCTCCACGGAGGGACCGTTTCGGCTGAAAACCTCCCGGAGCAAGGCGCCTGTTTTACCGTCAGCCTGCCGGCATGATGAATGTGCCCAATCGGTCCATCATCAGTTGCTTGACCCAGGGCGATTGGTCAAATGACCAGTCGAGAGGATGTGGTGTCACAGTGGTGTCCAGTTGCTGGTGAAAGAGGACGATCATCCTCACCCGGGGATAGCGTCGAGTGATTGCACTGAATGCATCCTCATACCACTGAACTGCTTCGCCACCTCCGGTGAGGGTGGCGAACTCGGCAATCATCACCGGCTTGCCGGTGGTGTCGAAAAAGTCGTAGGCGTTGTCAAAAAGCTCTTCGAAAGTCCACCACTGTGACCAGTGCACCTCCGTGCCATAGTTGAGACACACCGTTCCCACCCAGTCCACCCACTCATCGCCGGGATAATAGGGTTCGATCTCACGTGCGGCGTGGGGTGACCAGACCCAGATCACCTGATCGGCGCCGGCCCAGTGAAAGATCTGCCGAACGTGCCGCCAGGCATCCACGAAATCCTCCGGACGATTGCCATACTCCGGCGACCAGGGGTATCGCGCCACGTTGTTCATTTCGTGAGCGAACCGGAGGAACAGGGGCTCACCATACTCTGCCGCATCAGTTGCCCAGGCTTCAATGAAAAAGTCGTATTCCCCATCGGCGATGGCCCGCAGGCTCCGATATTGACGGTCGGGGAGTGGGTGAAGGTCATGGCGCTGTTGATCGAACTCGGTGACCCAGGGTTCCCAGGTGATCATCGGGATGGAGCCAAGCAGGCTGATGGCATGACAGAGGTTCCAGGGGAACCGGTGTTCCTGTCGGTCGCCCCAAGCCTGGTAAAAGGCCAGGACGTGAAACCGGAGACCGGTATCGATTTCCAATCGCTCTACACCTTCGACCGAGTGCGGAAATCCGCCGTCATACAGACCGATCCAACCATTGCGAGCAAGAGTATTGGCGGCGGGTAAAATGCCAGAACTGGTTCTGTCCTGCATGGCGATCATCGTCTCCTGGTCTATCGCAAGAGCGTGTTCTTCCATCAATCGCTTCCGGAATTCACCGAGGACACCTGATCTGTGGCGGCCATGAAAATATTTGAATGCTGATGCTTCCCAGGAGGTGATTTGGCGTCCGGTGACGTCAAGAGATGCATCGACGGCACCCGCAGTGGATTGGTGGACCAGATCCATTATTCCGGGATACAGCCAGAAAAACGAGGTCAACAACGCCAGGAATAAAGTGAGTTTTGCCAGCCGACGCCAGCGATGGTGCGTAGAAGTTTGGATCGTCATTCGTTGCTCCTTGAAAGCCGATCCTGTCCTGCTCCTCGTCCCTCCGACACTTCCGCCGTCCCCAGCGGCAACCCTGGGATTCGGTCGATCGTGGGCCGTGAGTACGGACGAGATGGGACACCATTTTCAGGATTGCTGAACTCCCCAAGTTCAAGGAGCATCTCCTGTTCGGTTGCAGATGGTTGTCTGCCGCATGTTTCATTGGTTGCAGGCAGGGATCTCGCCTGCCAGGCCGCGATGATGACGCCGGAGGTATAGAAGACATTGATTGAGGCAAAAAGGATCATCGCCCATACGGCTTCTGAAGAAAAAACCACCCTGATCATCGAATAAGAGGTGAACCGCTGCAGCAAATTCCAGGCAACCACCATCCCGGTAATTATCCATACGCACAGCGGTATTGCGGCCAAACGAAAGAACCTTCCGCGTGCGGCTTCTTTCGGCGTGGGGATGTAAGGTACCTGAAGTCCGAGCAGGGAGTAGATCAAGGCCCGCAGGTAGACGTGCCACAGGCCGACTTTCAGCAGCATCGCCCTCCAGTGAATACCCTTCTCCCGTCTCGGGTCACACATCCAGCGCTGGGTAAAGAGGTAAAGACTCACCCCGGCCAGGCCCACCGGTCCGCCATGCTCGAGGAACAGAAGGAAATCCATGGCCGCGCCCTGCAGGCCGGTGGCCAGGTAGAGCAGGGGCAACGTGAAGTAGATCAGCGTGGTCAGGCCCACGAGGTAGTAGGTGCTGATGGCGAGGTAGCTCAGTCGCTGTCGCCAGGTCAGCCCGCGGAATGCCCTGGGGTATTCCTTGAACAAGACCTCGTAGATCCCCCGAGCCCACTTGAACTGCTGCTTACAGAACGAACCGAGATCTTCGGGGACGAGCCCCCTGGTCAGAACCTCGGGGACGTAGACCGATTTCCAGCCTCGCGCGTGGAGCCTGATGGAGGTGATCAGGTCTTCCGCCAGACCGATGCCGTGTCCGCCGATGGATTCCAGGGCTGATCTCCTGAACGTACAATTGGCGCCGATGGCCACCGCTGCGCCCACACCGTTCATTCCGGCCTGGATTGGACCGTAGAATCCAAACGTCTGTTCGGCGGCCGCTCGTGCGGTGAAACTGCGCGTCTGGTTGTAGTAGCCCTGGCAGACCTGGACAAACCCGACGTGCTCATTCTGAAAGTGGCCCAGCACCCGGTGGAATAGATCCGGGTGCGGGATGTGGTCGGGATCGAGGACGAGAACGAATTCTTCATTCGTCCGCTGGAGTGCCACATTGATCTTGCCTGCCTTGGCTCCCGGTTCATCCAGAATCTCCATGTGAACCGCTCCCAGCTCATGGGCCAGCTTTCCGAATTCGGGGTCACGGGTGTCATCGAGCAGGTATGTCGTATGGGGGTAGGAAACCCTGCGCAGGGCGTCCAACGTACGGCGAAACATGTCCAGCGGTTCCCCGGGGGAGGATGTGGTGAATACGGCCACGCTGAGTCCCTGGGGAGGTGTCACATGATCGGGTATGCTGATGTTCAGGTATCCATACCAGACCACCAGCATTCGGCTCATCCCGTACCACATGGCGAAGGAAAGAAGTGCGAAGATCAGCGGCTGATTTACCTGGCCGGGAGAAAACCACCACAGGGCAAAGTGGATCATCGACGCCAGACCCAGGGCCACCAGGGCATAGAGGCCCACTCGGCTAAATCCCTTGAGCGGGCCCTTGATTCGCAGAGGTCTCGGTACGTTCGCCCGAATTGCATCGGCATCCGGGTGATGAATTTCTTCCGGCGTCAACCGGGCAGGCGGAAAAGGTGCATCCATCACTCGTTCCCCGAACTCCCGGGCAGGAAATACTTGACCATCGACAGCGTGATGGAATCGTAGTCATAGAAGATCGAATCCACCCGGTGGTACCCGAGCTTGAGGCCAAGTTCCGCCGGAAGCTCGATTTGGAGACCGGCGTGAATTTCGTAGGGATGGTCATTGGTGACCTTGTAATCTCCAAAAATGATGTTCTCGAACTCCGGGGCCGGGGTCATGCCGTCTTCGGCGTAAAGGAACGGCAGCCGAGCCGAGTCGCTGAAGCTGTAGCCGCCGGAAAGCGAAAGATCGGCCCGAGGGGATATTGCCCAATTGAGGCTGAGCAGGGCACGGTGCTGCTCGAATGCTGAAGGAGACCAGTAGGTGAATTCACCGTCAAGCTCATACGTATATGCTCCGGTCGTCGGATTCCACTCACTGGTATACCCGCGAAGCTGGTAGCGATACTCGTCGATGTCATATTTCGAATAGCCGTATCCCACGGCCAGTGAGAGGCCGTCCTTTTTCAGCAGATCAGTAAGAAACCAGCCGCTTTGCCGGGAACCGGAATTGCTGTCTGAAAAATCGAGGGAGGACACGGCCAGATGAACCAATGTTCTTGGAATTTTCGAACTCTCGACCATCAGGGAGATGTCGTCGCGGTAAATTCCGTCAAGCAGGGCGGGAACGTCATATGATTCAGCTTCGCGCCGGATGGCGGCGGTGATCGTCGACTTCCAGGACGGCACGGGGTTCCAGCCGAATGAGAGGTGTCCACCGGTCACGGATTCGTCACCGACGGCAAATATCGAAGGCCCTGCCGAGAGTTCGAATCGGCCGGCATGGCGCCAACGCAGCGACAGTTTACCGGTCCAGCCGTCAAGCGTTCTCTCAATCGGCACGATGTCAGTCGGCCGAACATCTTCATCAATGGAATACCATCCCCCGGCGGCATGGAGGGTGATATCGCGGCGCCCAAGGGGAACCCTGCCCGAGAGTGAGTAACGACCGATGGTTGCCTCCCTGTTGTCGGCGAGGTGATCGCCATCGAATCCGGCGATGATCGAACGATTTCGTCCGATCTGCTTGCGCAGGGAAAGGGCCTCCGGCTGATCCGGATGGTTGCCGAGGTAGGTGTCGAGAAGATCAATAGCTTCAACCGGGCGATCAGTCCACTCGAAAAGTTCGGCAAGACCCAGTACGGCTGCCCTTTCGTCGGGATTCTGCCGGAGTGCTTCCCGAAACAGATCCTCTGCCTGTTCCCATCGATATTTCCAGGAGAGGATCTGGCCCTTGAAAGCCAGCGCCCAGGCTGAATCCGGCCGTACGGCAAGTTCTGCCTCCACCGGTTCCAGGGCCGCCTCCCATCGATCCGCCCAGAAAAGCGTTTCAGCATAGAGCCGCAAAAAATTGCCGTCAGGAGTTTCGCCAAGCTCTTGCCAGGCCCGGTGAAACAGTTCACAAGCTTCGGTAAATCGACCCTCCACTCGCAGCTCCAGAGCCTGATCGGTCAGTGCCTCGAAACCGTCATTGGTCGGGAAATCCATGGTGTCGGCGAACAGTCCCGGGCTGATCATCGAGCCAAGGATCATCAAGACGACCAAAACGGCTTCAAGGGGGAGTTGACTACTGATGCTTGTCGTATTCATATTCGGTCCTTTCGTTTTCGTTCCTCACTGATCCATACGGTGATTCTGCAAGTGGAATGCCAGCCGCCATTAGGCAGTAACTCCTGTCAGATTGGTCAGATAAGGTTCGGTGCTGGTGTCCGGGTGGTCAGATTCTGGTGGGCGGTGGACACCAGAATCTGGTGTCGGGAGCATAGTTGGTGTTGGCCGAATCGAATGATTCATCCTGCAAGTGCGTTTTTTACTCCGGCTGGAGGCATGGCATGCACATTGCTTTTGGATTCCCAGGAGTTGGTATGGAACGTGCCTGGAAACACGATTTCGGTCGGGTAATCCATGCTGTCGATGACAGGCGGGAGATACCATGAAGGAACATGCTCATTCGCATTGCCACCAGACCAATGCCGAGCCGGCGGTCGGCCCGGAATATACATGCCCCATGCATCCGGACGTGCGAGAGGCTTCTCCCGGGAGTTGCCCCAAATGCGGGATGGCTCTCGAACCGGTTCAGGGCCGGGTTTCAAAAGGCATCGGCGCTTATACCTGTCCCATGCATCCGGAGGTCAGTCAGGATGAGCCCGGCAGTTGCCCCATCTGCGGAATGGCCCTTGAAGTTCGTGATGTTGAACTGAATGAGGGGGAAGATGAAGAATCCGTAATGATGACTCGCCGCTTTTGGGTGAGCCTTCTTCTGACGCTCCCACTCTTCATCATTGCCATGGGGGAGATGATTCCGGGTTACGCCGACGCCACGGGAATCTCCCGGCGAGCGCTGCTGCTCACTCAGCTGCTGCTGGCGACTCCGGTGGTCTTGTGGGCCGGATGGCCGTT
>Ga0180430_10000841_pt1 | contig 32213 bp, 20 predicted proteins | sample SS_ome_9_FD_132999 | JGI IMG/M metagenome (GOLD analysis project Ga0180430, IMG submission 132999) | Hypersaline lake sediment archaeal communities from the Salton Sea, California, USA - SS_1_S_2 metaG | ecosystem: Environmental > Aquatic > Non-marine Saline and Alkaline > Hypersaline >... | reverse complement strand
GCGTGCGCGTCCCAGCGTATAGCTCTCGGGCCGCCCTGCTGACCTGGCTGATCGCCGCGGCCACGCTGGAACTCGCCGGCGCCGCATTGCGGCCCGCGAGCTATACGCTGGGACGCGCACGCGAGAGCCTTGTCGTGCAGGCCATGGGTGCGGTGATCTACGTGCTCATGTTCTGGACACTGACGCCGCTGTGGGGGCTGCACGGGCCGGGCGCCGCGACGGCCATGCTGTATGCCATCGTACTCGTCGGCAACGGACTGGTCGTGCGCCGCGCGCTCGTCACGACACCGGTGCGCTAGCCACGCGCCGGCGCGTTCACGCCGCGCAGCCGGACGCATGGCGTGCGACGACGTCGCGGAACGCGCTGGCGATGGCCTCGATCTGGGCACTGCTGTGCGCGGCCGTCACGCTGACCCGGATCAGGCTTCCTCCCTCGGGCGCTGCCGGCGGCAGGATCAGGTTGGTGTAGACGCCGGCGTCGAGCAATCCCTGCCAGCAACGCAGGGCGACCTCCCGCTCACGGAAAGCGACGCCGATGACCGGGCTCACGTCCGGGCCGAGGGACAGGCCGAGTTCGGCCAGTGCACCGTAGAGCTGGTGCGCGTTGCGCCACACCTGCTCGCGCAGCGCGGGACGCGTCGCGATATGGCGCAGGGCCACGCGCGTCGTCGCGATCACCGACGGGCACGGCGAGGCGGTGAAGATGTAGGGCCGGCTCGCGTAACGGAACAGGGTCAGCACGTCGTGCGGGCTTACGCAGAAACCGCCGATCGAGCCGAGACTCTTGCTGAACGTACCGACCACGAAATCGACCTGGTCGATGACGCCCTCGGATTCGACCAGTCCGCGCCCTCTCTCACCGTAGACGCCGAGGGAGTGCGCCTCGTCGACGAACAGGTAACCGCCGCACTCGGCCTTGACCGCTGCGAACTCCTGCAAAGGTGCGCAATCACCACGGATGCTGTACAGGCCCTCGACGACGATCAACGCGTCACGTGCGCGTTCGCCGAGGCGCCGCATGCGCTTGGCCAGCCCATCCGGGTCATTGTGCTTGAAACGGAAGATGTCGGCACCGCTCATGCGGCAACCGTCGAACAGGCTGGCGTGCGCCTCGGAGTCGAGCAGCACGGCGTCACCCGGCCCGAGCAGCGCGACGAGGCTGCCAAGATTGGCGGAATAACCGGTGGAGAAGACCATCGCGTACGGCATACCGTAGAACGCCGCCAGTTCGGCTTCCAGCTCGAGATGAGCACGATAGCTGCCATTGGCCATACGCGAGCCGGTGGTCCCCGTGCCAGCCTCGGCGAGCGCGCGCTGGCCGGCGTCGATGCATTCGGGCTCGAAGGTCAGGCCGAGATAGTTGTTGGTGCCGGCCATGATCGTCGGCCGGCCGGCGACGATGGCCTCGCTCGCCGAGAGCACGCGCTCGATAACGACGTCGGTCGGGTTGACCGGAAGCGAGCCGAGCAGGTCACGCGTACCAGCCGCGGCGGCGAACTTGTCGAACAATGCCATGGCGGGTCAGTCCTTCAACAGCTGTCGCACGACCTCGGCCAGGTCGCCAACGGTGCGCACGTCAGCCAGCTTGTCCTCGTCGATCGCGAGGTCGAAACGATCTTCGACTTCGCACAGGTACTCGATGACCTGGATCGACTCCAGCCCGAGATCGGCGATCAACGCGGTGTCGGCAGCAATGTCGCGCGGTTGCTCGAGCGTGTCGCGCAGCAGCTCAATGAGTGCCGCGACTATCGAGAGGTGATCCGGCTTGGCCACGAGTCGGGTTCCTGTTCGGAGACGGCTCAGGAACGCGCGAGCGTGTCGCGCGCGCCTTCGCGCAGCTGGATGTGCGGCGCCCATCCGGTCGCCGCGGTGAGCGCGTGATTATTACAAAGCCAGTAGGGCTCGCAAAGCTCGCGAACCTTCCCCGGGGTCAGCATCGGCGCATAACCGAACCACTTCGAGCCGTGCAGGTTGGCACGCGCGAGGAGCGCGAGCAGCACGCGCGGCACGGGCAAGCGCAGGCAGCGTGAGGAGCCGCGCACGGCGGCGACGATTTCACCCCAGCCGTAACCATTCGGATGCCCGTCGTCGAGTTCGAAGATGCGCCCGGCACATGCATCGAAGTTCTCGACGACGGCGACCACCGCACGTGCGAGGTCGTCTGCGTGCAGTAACGACAGGCGCTGGCCGCGCGGTCCGATGATCGGCGCGAGCCCGCGGCGGATCGCAGCGAGCAGGGGCCGCATCTCGGTGTCGCCGGGCCCGTAGACAGCCGGCGGACGCACTACCACCCAGCGCGCCGCCGACGCCGCGAGCAGCGCTTCGCCGGCGCGCTTGCTCGCCGCGTAGGGGGACAAGGCCGGTCGGCTGGCGGCGAGGGAGGAAACGAGCACGACGCGCGGAGTCGGCATGTGACCGACGACGCTCGCCAGTGCCGCCACGCCATCGACATTGGCCGGATGGAAATCGGTTTCGCTGCGCCCACGCACGGCGCCCGCGCAGTAGATGACGAAGTCGAACTGCGCCAGGGTGTCGACCAGGCGAGAGGTATCATCGAGCTCGGCCTCGAGCACGCGCACGCCGGGAGCGACAGCGTCGCGGTGACGGGAGGCCGGCCGTACGAGCGCGGTCAGCGTGCAGCCGGCACCACACAATACGCGCTGCAGGTGACGACCGATGAAACCGGTCGCGCCGGTCAGCAGGATATTCGGAGGTTCGCTCGCCCGCCGATCATCCATGCGCGCCGGCAACATCACCGGCGTCGTTTTCCATGCGCGCCAGGAAGTCCTGCTTGGCCTTGGAGCGGGACAGCTTGCCCGAGGAGGTACGCGGCAGGGTGCGCGGCGGGACCAGATCGATGTGGCAGGTGATGCCGAAATGGGTCGTGATCAGACCACCGAGTTCCTCCACCAGGGCACGCGCCTTGGCCGGATTGGCTTCGCGCGACTCGACCACCATCACGACCTGGTCGGTGCCGGTCTCATCGGCGAAGGAAAATGCGGACACGTTGCCGAAGCGTACGCCGGGCAGGCTCTCGGCGAGGAACTCCAGGTCGTGCGGCCAGATATTGCGGCCGTTGACGATGATGACGTCCTTGCGCCGCGCGGTCACGACCACGTGATCGCCAATGCGATAGCCGATGTCTCCGGTATCGAGCCAACCATCCTCGGACAGCGCTTCGGCCGTCGCGGTCGGGTTCTGGAAATAGCCGCTCATGACGCTCGGTCCGCGCAGGCAGATGCGGCCGCACTGGTAATCAGGGAGGTCCTTGCCATGATCGTCACGAATGGCGAGTTCGAAGCTCGGCAGGATTTTGCCGCAGTCGACGAAAGTCAGCGTCTTGGTCGGATCGACATCGGGATCGTCGACGATTTCTACCTGCCCTGAGGTCGCCATGGCGTCCTTGTCGACGGCGATCGCGTCGATGCCGGTGTCGAGCGGCGCGAAGCTGATCGCGAGCGCGCACTCGGCCATGCCGTAACACGCGACGAACGCGCGTGCATCGAAGCGGGCCGGCTTGAGCACGTGCGCGAACTGGCGCAGGGGCTCCGGATGAATACGCTCGGCGCCAACACATGCCACGCGCCAGGAACTCAGGTCGTAACGATCCTGGTCGGTCAGGCGCAGGCGCTTGGCACACAGGGCGTAACCGAACGGCGGGCTGGAGGAGATCGTGCCGCGATTGTGCGAAATCAGCTTGAGCCACAGGCGCGGGCGCATGGCGAAGGTACGCGGGCTCAGGTAGTCAGCGGAGAGCTGGCTGCCAAGCGGCAACAGCACGAAACCGACCAGGCCCATGTCGTGGTAGAGCGGCAGCCAGGCCACCATGCGGTCCTTTTCGGTGATTTTCAGGCCGTGCAGCGCGATGTCGCGCAGGTTCGTCATCACCGTCTTCTGCGAGATTTCGACGCCGCGCGGGAAGCGCGTGCTGCCGGAGGTGTACTGCAGGTAGGCGACTTCGTCGGCACGCAGGGGTTCGAGCGTACAATCGAGTTCCGGCAGCACGTCGAACTCCTCGGGAGTGCCGGCCTTGACGAGATTCAAGCGTTCCACGGCCTGACGCAGAAAGCCGACGTGGGATTCGGGCGCTACGGCGAGATCGGCGCCGCAGCTGTCGAGCATGCGTTCGAGCTGCTCGACGTAGGCCTTGCGGCCCCCGAGCTGAAACCCGGCGGGTAGCGCCACCGGAATGTAACCGGCGTACTGGCAGGCGAAGAAGAAGCGATGAAACATCGGCTCCGTCTCCGCGACGATAGCGACGCGGGCGCCGCGCTTGCACCCCAGCCCGCGCAGCCGACGCGCGAGTACGCGGGCCTCGTCGCGCAACTCGGCGTAACTCAGCACGGCGAACAATTCGCCCTTGCCGTCGTAGAAATTGTAGCCCGTCTCACCCTGGGCGGCGTACTCCAGGGCTTCGATCAATGTTTCGAAAGAGGCATTGCGCAGCGGCAACAGGTTGTTGATTTTTGTCGCTTTCATCGTGGAATTCGTGAGTTGGTCTGGACTGAATCAACGAACGTAGAGAGCACCGTCCGTTCCCCCCTGAGACAGCGGGCGTGATTATAACCGCTTCGCAACATTAATGAGCTAACTTAATTAACTTGCGCTTTGACAACGAGATTCCGGGATGGTGTGCGGGCTGGGTGATTATTGGAATGACCACACCATACGAGCCGGAATCTGAAACTAGGGACGGATTTTCGTCGCCTCGGCGCTGATATGCAATAACTTGTTGATCGCGGGCGCTTCTGCGCCGGGCCTACGGCGCATCGTCGACGCGCCGGCAGACAGGGTGGGACCGGTCGGCGTGCGGAGAGTTCAAGGAAGCGCCGCCCAAGTGAGCGAGTATGGCCCGGGGCAAAGCGCGCAGCGTCCGAGAAGCGCCGTTGATGCACGAGACAACGAACATCGCGGGATGCGGTGCAACCCCGCCAGCGAGCGGCGCAACCACTTGTGCAGGGCTTCCTCGACGGTCGAGGCGGCCCTGCGACGCGCGCGACCGACGCAGTCAGCCGGGACCGGTGAGCGCTAGCAGCCCGTCGGACTTGGGAACAATCTACTGCGCTGGCGGGAGGGCGGCCCGAATCAACCCGATTTCTCGTTACATAAAACCATTATGCGCCTCGAATTCGTGTCCATCTGGACTCGCCCTCCCGCCATGCTCGCTGCAATTGCCCAAGTCCGACGGGCTGCTAGCGGGCGGATCATTCGAAGATCCCGTGCAGGTACCAGCGCCGCGCGCCGCCCAGCTCGCGAAACACCCACAGGCGCCCGCCACGCGCGGTGATGGCGGTGAAATAATCGCGGGCCAGGCTTTCCTCCTCCCACCAGGAACTCTGGATACGTTCGCGTCCGGGCACCAGCGCGAGCGGCCCCTCGAACCAGGGTTGGCTGTCACGCACCGCGAGTCGTAACGGTCGTTCGAGCAGCCACAGGGGGCGTCTTACCTGCCTTCCCCCTGCTCCCTGCTCGGCAAGCGTCGTCATGCGACCGGCATTCAGCAATGGCCGGCGCCAGCCGAATGCGGCCTCGGGGCGATGCTGGGGCAACACGCCCAGGCCGCGCAGCGCACGCTCGCCGCAGCGCGCACGCAGACGATCGGCAAAAGCCGCGTATCCCTCGGCATGACCCTGCCGGCGCGGCGTGAACAGGTCCTGCATGTGCGGGGCTCGTTGGCTGGTCAGGTCGGCGACGTCCAGCCCGATGGCTCGCACGGGTACGGCGAGCCGCTTGCGCATGAGTGTCTCGCGCAGCAGCAGCAGCATGTGCTGTTCGTCGCGCGAAGGTTCGGCGAGGGCGAGATCGAAACACTCGCGGCCACCGTCGCGATCGACGAGGTGCCAGCGCAAGCGTTGGGTCAACGCACTGCTCCCGCGCAGATACCCACCGAGTTCGCCCAGCAGCCGTTCACCGGCAACGAGGAGGGCGCGCGCGCTGTCCACCTCCCAGGGCAGCTCGATGGCGCTGGCGAAGCGTCGTGGCGGCTCGAAGCCCGGGCGCGGGTCAGCGCGCTGCCCGAACAGGCGGTCGAGGTGCTCGAGCAGCAGCGGCGAGAAACGCCGCGCCAATCCGTTACGCGGCAGGCGCCGGCAATCACCCAGCGTACGCACCCCGAGCTGACCCAGCGCGGCCTGCACGGCCGGCTCCAGACGCAGGGCCGTCAATGGCAGATGAGCCAGGCAGTCCGGCAACTGGTTCTTGTCACGCACGATCGCGCGTGGCCGGGCGCGCGCCAGCAGGGCTGCGGCCAGCGGGGTCGGCGCAACCGCGTAATCGGCCCGGTAGCCGAGCCGCCGCAGGCCGCCACGCAACTGTTGCAGCAGGCTCTCGAGCCCCCCGAACAGCTTCAGGCTGCCATCAACCTCGAGCACGAGACCATCCGGCGCCACCGCACTGACCTCGGATGTGAATTGCAACGCCCACTGGCAGAGCTGCACCAGCGCGGCCTGCTCGGCCCGTTCATCACGTTCGAGCACACCGAGTTGACCGAGCGCATGGGCTGCGGCGAGCGGCATGCCGGCCCGGATGCCGAGCGCGGCGGCATGCCGGTTGCTCAACAGCACCTGTGGCCGACGTACACCGGGCTCGACGAGCACGCAGGCACGCTCACCGTCCCCCCCCCGGGTCAGCACGTCGAGCGCCAGGTGCGGCAGGTGCAGGTGCAGCCACAACGGCGCCCGTGTGCGCGCCGCGGGTCGGGCCGGCGTCGGTGACGCGCCGCGCGCGCACGGCACGGCCTCGGCATCGACGGAGAGGCGCGCGGATCGGGTGATGGTGGTGGGTAGGGATGCGGCCATGACATTTGTCTCCGACAGGCTGCTAGAGCCGGCAACGGGCGCCGTGATGCGTGCCACGTGCCTTGATCACCTTGACCTCGAGTGCCAGCGGCGTGGAGCCCTCCTCGCCGGCCGGCGTCTCGAGCGCGAGCCGCAGCAAGGCCGGCGACGACTGTGCGGCGCAGGTCGCGGGGCGGAACACGATGCCGGTGGTCGCACCGGCCTCGGCAGCGAGTTGCAGGCGCCGCATGGGCAGAGCCGGGGTCGTCGCCCCGAGCCACATCAGCGCGACTGCACAGTCGGCGAAGCGCAGCGCCTGCTCACAGGCCCACAGGATCTCGTCGTCCTCGCCGCTGGCCGTGGAGCGCGTTGGCAGGTCGACGAGCAACACCCGGCTCAGCGCCACCCCGCCGGCATCGAGCGCGGGGGCATAAGGGATGTGCGGCGGATCGACCCACACGATCCAATCACCAGCGCGGCTCGCCGCTGCCAGCATCGGCAACACCAGGCGCAAGGCGCCGATGCCGCTCGACGCGGTCAGGATTTCGACCAGCCCGGCCTGTGGCCAGCCACCGCCGGGCAGGATCGCATCGAGGCCGGCGAAACCGGTCGGGTGAGTGGCCAGCGGCGGCAACTCGCCGCCACGCCACATGCCGGCGCGTTGCATGAGCTCCTGGAGCGTCATCGGGCGTGCGTTCGCAATACGCCGACGGCGAGTCCTTCGATGACCAGATCGCGGGTCGCGAGATCGATCTCGATGGGTTCGAAATCCGGGTTCTCCGGTAGCAGCCGGACCCTGGCGCCGCGCTGGCGGAAACGTTTCACGGTGACCTCGTCATCCAGCCGGGCGACGACGATCTGGCCGTTACTGGCGTGCCGCGTGGCATGCACGGCAAGCAAGTCGCCGTCGAGGATGCCGGCATCACGCATGCTCACCCCACTGACGCGCAGCAGGTAATCGGCGCGCGGCTTGAACACGGCCGGATCGATGGCCTGGTAATCCTCGATATGCTCCACGGCAAGCAGTGGCTGACCCGCGGCGACACGCCCGATCACGGGCAGGCCCGGGGTGTCCAGGCCGTCATCCTCGACCACCCGAATACCACGCGAAGCGCCCGGCAACAGCTCGATGACCCCCTTGCGCGCCAGCGCACGCAGATGTTCCTCGGCGGCATTGGCCGAACGGAAACCCAGCGCGCCGGCGATCTCGGCGCGGGTCGGCGGCATGCCCGTACGCCGGATGGTGGCGCGAATCAGCGCGAGGATCTCGGCCTGGCGCGAAGTCAATCCGGAAACCATGACAGAACCTGTATATAAATACAGCTGTCAGTATATACAGTCTTTGCACGATCTCAAGCGCGTCGAGACCATCTCCGCACGCCGCGGCGCTGTCACGGAGACGGCGAACCAATCCGGTATACTCGGCCCGATTCACGGCGCATTACTGCGCCTCCGCAGCAACCCGCGGCTGCGCCGGGCCGGCCTCCCCGTCCCCCGGCCTTGCCCCATTCCGGCACCACGAATCGATGAGCAATACGTCCGCACGCATCCCCTGCACCCTGTTTCCCGGCGACGGTATCGGCCCCGAAATCACCGACGCCACGCTGCGCGTGCTCGACGCGCTGGGCGCGCCGTTCGACTGGCGTGAACAGGCCGCCGGCGCCGGCGCCGCCGAGCAGCTCGGCGATCCCCTGCCGGACGCCGCGATCGAGGACATCCGCCAGACCCGCCTGGCGCTCAAGGGGCCGCTGACCACCCCGGTCGGCTCCGGCTACCGCTCGGTCAACGTGCGCCTGCGCGAGGCTTTTCAGCTCTACGCCAACGTGCGCCCGGGACGCTCGCTGCTGCCCGATGGCAAGTTCCCCGATGTCGACCTGATCCTGGTCCGTGAGAACCTCGGCGGTTTCTACGTCGGCGTGGAGCACTTCATCCCGATCGGCGACGATCCGCATGCAGTCGCCGAAGCCACCGGCATCCTTACCCGCGAAAACTGCCTCCGCATCGCCGAATTCACCTTCCAGTACGCACTCAAGCACGGCCGTCGCAAGGTCACCGTGGTGCACAAGGCCAACATCCTCAAGTCGCTCACCGGCCTGTTCCTCGAGACCGTGCAGAATGTCGGACGCGCCTACGAAGGGCGCGTGCTGCTCGAGGATCGCATCGTCGACAACTGCGCCATGCAGCTCGTCATCAATCCGGCGCAGTTCGACATGATCCTCACCACCAACATGTTCGGCGACATCCTGTCCGACGAGGTTGCCGGGCTGATCGGCGGTCTCGGTCTCGCGCCGGCGGCGAACATCGGCAAGGACGCGGCCATCTTCGAGGCCGTGCACGGCTCTGCACCCGACATCGCCGGCCAGGACAAGGCCAACCCCACGGCGCTGATGCTCTCTGCCGCGCTGATGCTCGAGCACTGCGATCTCCACGAGGCCGGTAACCGCATGCGCAACGCCATCCTCGCCACCATCGGCAATCCCGCTACCCGTACCGGTGACCTCGGCGGACCGCTCGGCACGCGGGCGTTTGCCGACGCCGTCATCGCCCAACTCTGAGCGGACACTTCCATGGCCAACTCCGCGCGCGGCCTCGAACGCCTGGTCCGCGCTTTCGGCTACTCCATGAAAGGCTTCGTCGCCGGCTGGCGGCACGAGGAAGCGTTCCGCCAGGAAGTGCTCCTCAGCCTGGCGCTGCTGCCGCTGACCTTCTGGATCGGACGCGGCCCGCTCGACTACCTGCTGCTCGTCACGACCCTCGCCCTGCTTCTCATCACCGAGCTGTTCAACTCGGCCATCGAGGCGCTCACCGATCGCGTCGGCGTGGAGCACCACGAGCTCTCGGGGCGCGCCAAGGATCTTGCCTCGGCCGCGGTGTTCCTCGCCCTGGTGCTGGTCGCGCTGGTGTGGGGAACGATCGCCTGGCTGCGCTTCGCGCCGGCCTGAAGGCCGACGCTACTTGCCGAGCGCGCGCGCGAGTTCCTTGCTGGTTGCCTGCAGGCGCTCGATGAGCACTTCCTGGAAGCTGCGGTTGAGACGCACCTGCGTCGGCAGGGACGCCCATTCCTTGAAGTCGCGCTCGACCTTGACGATGGTCGAGTCGCGGTTGGTCAGCACGGTCGCCGTGCGACCGGTATCGGACAGGTACTCCATCTCGCCAAAGCAATCACCTGCCTCGAGGTCGCGGATACGGGTGCCGTTGATGGTCACCGCGACCGAGCCCTCGGCGACGACGTAGAACGCCTTCTCCTTCAGGCCCTCGCTGAATACCGGTTCGCCGGCGCCGTAATCGCGCCAGTCGGCGACACGGGCAACTTCCTTCAGCTCGTTTTTCGAAAACCGTGCGAAGAAGGCCAGCTCCTTCATCTTCTCGATCTTCTGTTCCTCGCTCAGCATCACCGGCGAGCGCTCGAGCGCCTCGATGATCCGGTCGAGGTCGGCGACGATTTCCGCGCCGCTCTTGTAACGCCCGGCAAGGTCCTTCGTCAGCATCTTCCTGACCACGCGCCAGATCGGCTCGGAGACTTCCGGGCGTACCTCGGGCAGGGCGCGCGGATCCTCGTTGACCACCTTCTGGATCAGGCTAGACAGGCCTTTCGCCGCGAACGGCGGCGTACCCGCAAGCATCTCGTAGAAAACCGAACCCAGCGAGTAGAGGTCGGACTGCGGCGTGAGATCCTTGTCCTGTGCCTGCTCCGGTGACATGTACAAGGGCGAACCGAACCAGCCGATGATCTGCGTCTGGTCCACGCCCATGCGCCGGGCGATGCCGAAATCGCCCAGCTTGGCCACGCCGCTCTCGGTCAGCATGATGTTCGCCGGCTTGATGTCACGATGCAGTACGCCCTGGGTATGCGCGTAATCGAGCGCGTCGGCGGACTGACGAATGAGTTCGCACACGCGTTTGATCGGCAGCAAGGTGTCGGGCTTGCAGTAGGAGCGCAGGGTGTCGCCCCCGTTGATGAACTCCATCACCATGTAGGGCATGCCCTGCTCCTCACCGGCCTCGTAGACCTTGAGGATGTTGGGATGATCGAGCCGGCCGGCCGAGCGCGCTTCGTTGATGAACATGCGCCGGGCCATGCTCTCCGCCTCGCCGTCGGCGTCGGTATTGGTCGCGACCTTGATCGCGACCGGGCGATCGACGTAGGCATCATGGCCCTTGTAGACGACGCCCATGGCGCCCTTGCCAAGCACGTCGATGACATCGTACTTGCCGATCTTGGCGGGCTGCTGTTCGAGCGTGTTCATGACGTCTTGCCGGCGATATGGATGCTGTCGGCCAGATCATGCACGAAATCGATACCGATCTCGCTCATCGTCTGCAGGAGATCCGTACCCGCGGCCTGCTTGCCGATGGTCTTCTTGCCCATGAAGTGCACCAGCTCGTTGATCGATTTCGCCATCGCGAAGTCCTTGGGATTGTTGCCGGCATCGCTGATGAAGCTGCTTTTGATCGAGACGAAATCCATGTCGACTTCCTTGATGTAGTCGTAATTGGCATGGCCGCTGCCGAACTCGTCGAGCACGAAGCGGCAGCCGAATTCCTTGAGCGTGCTGATCAGTTCACCGGCACCGACCACGTTCTCGACCACGTCGCGGTCCGGCAGCTCGAAACAGATCCGCCCCGGTGGCACCGCTACCTGCATGAAGTGCCCCATGAGGTGACTCGCCAGATCCTCGTCGCGCAGCGACATCGACGATAGCGGCACGATGAACAGGGCGTAGTCGTCGAGCGCGGCCTCGTTGTCGACGAGCCAGGCCAGCGTCTGCTCGAACGCCCACAGATCGATACGTGACGCGGCGTTCGAGCGCGCCAGCGCAGGCGCGAACAAGTGGGAGGGGATGAGCCTGTCGCTGCGATCGACTGCGCCGACGACGATGTGCAGCGCCGGCAATACCTCGTCGTCGGCGAGACTCCGCACGCGCTGGCCATGCAAGGTGAGCACGCCCCGGTCCAGCGCCTTGTTCGCATACGCGACCAGCTGCTCGAGCTGACGCCGCTGCTGGCTTTCCCCGCCGGCCACGTGAATCGCGTAGGGTCCCGCCTCGCGTGCCGCCACACAGGCCTGGTGGGCGGACGCGAGCAACCCTTCACCCTGTACCAGGCCGTCCTCGGCACCTGTTACACCGATGACGAACGTGGCCTTCACCGCGCGTGCCACGGTCGCGTCGTCGACTCCCGCCTGCATGTCCACCGTGGCATCCGCATCGCCGTCCGGCGCTTCGGGCTCGGACGCCACCGCGACCCCGCGCAGCGCATCGAGCGCCGCGCGCAGCTTGCGCTCGGCAGCCGCGGCGCCACCGTTGGGCCAGTACACGCCGAACACGGCGCCGCCGAGGCGTCCGAAAGCAATGTCCTTGCCGCGCAACTTGCGCTTGAGTTCGGCGGCGAACGCCGAGAGCAGGGCATCGCCCACGGCTGTGCCGTAAGCGTCGTTCACCTCGCCCAGGTTCCCGAGAGCGACTTCGCACACCGCCGCATTGCGCGCGGCACTGGTCTCACCGTCGGGCAGCGCCGCATCGATCGCCTCGACGAAGAAACGGCGGTTGAGGAAGCCGGTCAAAGCGTCACGCGTCGCTTCTTCCTCGACCTGCCGGTGGAAGCGGTCGACGACGCCGAACATCGCCCGATCGAGCGCGGTACCCGCGGCGTCTTCGCCGAGCGGGCGCAGGATTCCCCGGCGCAGGTACATCGCGACCTGCTGCTGGGTGAGCGTATTGGCCTTGTTGCCCTGCTCGTCGACGTACACGAACAGGTTGTTACGCGGCTCCTTCCAGACGAGGCTGACGACCAGCGGATTCGCACTGGTCGCGTTCATCAGCATGCGCTGGCCGACTTCGATCTGGCGCGCCCGATCGAGCCACTTGTGCCATTCCTCCGGCAGGTCCGAGCGCGCCGCAGAGCTGTCGGTGCTCTCGGCGCTGGTGCCGCGACGCTGCTCGAGGACGCGTTGCTGTTCTTCGAACGAGTCGACGACCGTGCCGACGCGCTCGCGGTATTCGTCTTCCTGCTCGCCGAGTATGGTTTCGAGTTCGTCGAGCATTTCGTCGAACACGCCGACGTCGTCGCGGAACTCGCGATTGGCCCGCCCGACCAGTTCGTGCACGCGTGCCTGGCGCTGCTGCTGGGCCTCGCTCTTGCCGTCGCGCAGGCGCGCGAGGCGATCGATGAGCTGGCGCACGGGATGACCGGGCGAGTCGAAGAACTGCGAATCGAGCAGCGCGGCGCGATGCACCGATGGCTGCAGACGCGTCAGCTCCTGCTTGGCGCTACCGGCGATGAGGGCGTCCTGCAGCAGGGAGCCGAACAGGCCCGCAACGACCTCGATGGCGTCGGCCGCCTTGCCACCGACCTCGCGCCGTGGGATACCGGCCGCGGTCAGCGCATTGATGATGCGCTGCTTGAGCGCCGTGACGTCGAGCGGCTCCGCCGGCCCTTCGGCATAGGCATTCTGCAACGCGCCCAGCCCCTCGACGATCTGCACGGTCTCGTAGCCTGCCCCTGCACCCTCGCCTGCCGCGGGCACAGGGTCGAACTGGCGACGCAGTGCAAGCTGGGCCTGAGCGGCAGAATACGCGCGCTGCGCGAGCGGCGGTGCGTAGCGCGCCGGACCCACCGTCCAGCCGCCGGCCGGGACGGTGGCGCTACCCGCCGCCGCGGCACCGCCGGACGCGGCAGGCGGCGGGTCCGCGGACGCGGCCTGCACGGCACCGACCGGCGCGACCTGCCCGTCGCCCGGCGGCGGCGCGATCATGCCCGGGGGCAGGCTGGCCGGCGCCGCTCGCACACTGGACGCCGGTGACGGCGCCTGATCCGCAGCGGGTCCCGGCACAAGGTGTGGCGGCAGCGAGGGCGCTGCCGCGCGTACGGCGGCGGGTTCGCCACCGCCCGCAGGGCCGCCGGTCGCGGCTCCGGGGGGCGGCGCGGGCCGAGCCGCTGCGACCACGCCTGCCGGCGCTGCGGGTGGCGCCGGCGCGACGCGCCCCCGGTACTCCTCCGGCCCGGGCATCAGGTCGTCAAGCTGTTCCTGCTCGGCCGTTTCCGCGGCCTCGCCTCCGGCGGCATCGAAACCCGCACTTGCCGGCGGCCGGCGCTTGACCACGGGCTTGTCGCGCTCGATCACCGGCAGCACTCCATGCTCGACGAGCAGCGCGTTGGCCGCGGCGTAGAGCGCCTCGAGTTGACGCGACATCACGCCCCGCAACACCTCGTAAATCACCGAGGCCACGCGGCGCTCGGATTGCAGCCCCTTGAGCGACTCGGCGACGGCATTGCACAGCACGCTCGGGCCGATCGGGTTGCTGCTGTCGGTCACCTCGCGGTTGGCCAGATGGCTGAAGCGCCGCGAGAGTTCCCACAATGGCTGCTGAAACTCCGGCTCGAGTTCCGAGACCATTTCGGAGATAGCGAGGAAATCCTCGAACTCGTCCTTCTCGATCAGCGACAGATCGGAGAGCCCGAACGCCTGCGGATCGCGGTCCGCGGAGGACAGCGGGTTGCCGAGTATCCGTATCGCCTCGGCAATCTTCGGCGGCACCTCGGCGCGAACCTTGTCGCGCCGCGCGCGCATCTCGCGTTGGCCGTCGATGAAACGGGTCTCGTCGACATTGTTACCGGCATCGCGGGCGCGCGCGAACAACACCTCGTCGACGCGCTCGAGGAAGCTCTCGACGAGGGCATCGACGTGCTCGGCGACGCGTGCCTGCAGTGGCTCGCGCACGGCGGCATAGGCAGCATCGAAGTCCGCGGTCTGAGCCGCCCGCGCGATGTCGTCATCCGGCGCCGGCGGCGCGGTGGCGGGCTCGGCGAGTTGGGCAAGGAGCGCAATCGCCTCGTCATCGGCCCGCGCGAAGGTCACGCCCACGCCCTTGGCGACAACGCGGGCGACCACGAGCTGGAGCTGGAAATCGCGCTTCTCGCCGTCGAGCATGAGCGCGAAGTAGAGTACCGTCGGCGACTGCGGCGCCGCGCTCGCGTAGGCGGCCGGATCGGCGCTGATGAACATTCCACCGGGGCAGAAATCACGTACCGTGCAGGGCACGGGCGGCCGCTCGCCCACGCCGAGGTAGCCCTCGAGATTGATGGGCACGCGGGTAAAGCGGCGTTGCTCGACGCCGCCGGATGTACCGTGACCTGAACTCATCGGGGGAAACTGCCGTTGTCGGCGCCTACTCCATGACCGATTCGATTGGATCGCTTTGCTCGCCGCAACCGACCGCCGGACACGGCGCCGACAAGTGAACGACGAACGGCAATCGTGGGGCGGAACGTGCCTGCGGGCGCGTTTCGAATGGCGTGCGCGGTGCGCGGCGACTCGGCGCGGTGCGCCTGTCCGGAATCGGCTGGAAAGTGTAGCACCGAACCTCCGCCCAACGCCGCCGCCGGAACGCTCACCGGCGCCCGCGTCGTACCCTCGTGACTGCCTCGGACGGCGTAAATCATTATAATTGCGCCCCTTTACTTACATGATGCGCGATCCTGAGCGTGACAGATACCCGATCCGGGCCGCCCACGGCCAATTTCATCCGCCATATCATTGACGCCGATCAGCGTAGCGGCAAGCATGGCGGCCGCGTGGCCACGCGCTTTCCGCCGGAGCCGAACGGCTACCTGCACATCGGGCACGCCAAGTCGATCTGCCTGAACTTCGGTACCGCGCTCGAGTATGGCGGAACCTGCAACCTGCGCTTCGACGACACCAACCCGGCCACCGAAGACGTCGAGTACGCCAGCGCCATCGAACAGGACGTACGCTGGCTCGGGTTCGACTGGGACGACCGATTGTTCCATGCCTCGGACTACTTCGAGCAGCTCTACGATTTCGCCTGCGACCTGATCCGTGCCGGCAAGGCCTACGTCGACAGCCAGTCGGCGGAAGAGATCCGTACTACGCGCGGGTCCCTGACGGAGCCGGGGCAGGACAGCCCCTGGCGCGATCGCGATGTGGCAACCAACCTCGACCTGTTCGCGCGCATGCGCGCCGGCGAGTTCGCCGAGGGCGAGCACGTGCTGCGCGCGCGCATCGACATGGCCGCGCCCAACATCAACCTGCGCGACCCCACGCTCTACCGCATCCGCAAGGCACCGCACCATCGCACCGGCGAACGCTGGCACATCTATCCCATGTACGACTACACGCACTGCATCTCGGATGCGCTGGAAGGCATTACGCATTCGCTGTGCACGCTCGAATTCGAGGATCACCGCCCGCTCTACGACTGGGTGCTCGACCAGCTCGACGTGCCCTGCCATCCGCAGCAGATCGAGTTCGCCCGTCTCGAGCTCGACCACACGCTGACCAGCAAACGCAAGTTGCTCGCCCTGGTCCGCGAAGGGCACGTCAGCGGCTGGGACGACCCGCGCATGCCGACGCTGCGCGGCATGCGCCGGCGTGGCTACCCCGCCGCAGCGATACGCGAATTCTGCGAACGCATCGGCGTGACCAAGAAGCAGACGGTGATCGAATTCGGCGTGCTCGAGAACTGCGTGCGCGAGGAACTCGACCGCACCGCGCCGCGCGCAATGGCCGTACTCGACCCGATCAAGGTCGTGATCGACAACTTCCCGGCCGATCACACGGAATGGCTGGAAGCGCCCGTGCATCCCAAGGACGACGGCTTCGGCACCCGCCGCGTGCCGCTCACGCGCGAGGTGTGGATCGAGCGCGAAGACTTCATGGACGATCCTCCCAAGAAGTTTCACCGCCTCGCACCCGGCCGCGAGGTGCGCCTGCGTTACGGCTACGTGATCCGCTGCGACGAGGTGCGACGCGACGCGGCGGGTGAGCCGGTCGAACTGCGCTGCACCTACGATGCCGCGAGCGGCGGTGGTCAGACCCCCGATGGCCGCAAGGTCAAGGGCATCGTCCACTGGGTCTCGACGGCGTACGCGCTACCGCTCGAGGTACGCCTGTTCGATCGGCTCTTCGACGTGCCGGACCCGGGCGCCGCGGAGGACTTCCGCGGCCATCTCAATCCGGCGTCGCTGCGCGTGGTCGAGCGCGCCTGGGGCGAGCCGTCGCTGGCCGACTCGGCCGCGACGACGTTCCAGTTCGAGCGCCTCGGCTACTTCTGCCGCGACAGCCGCGACGATGCACCGGGGCGCGCGGTGTTCAACCGCACCGCGACCTTGCGCGATACCTGGGCGCGGTTAAAGGAACCTCGGAACAAGCCATGACCCGGCCCCTTGCGCCCGCGCTGTCCGGTTTCGACGTGACGAATCTTCGCCATGGCCCGCCATGACGTGCGCTTCGCGCCTTGAACTCGAACAGCGCGGACGCAGACTGCTCGGCCCAGCTTTATTGAAAGGTTCCTAAAAAAGAACCACCGGCTGAACGTCACCGGCGGCGCAACCGGCGTCCTCGTCACTTGTCGAGCAACGACCAGACGCCGTCCCAGTGTTCCGGCGGCGGTTCGGCACGATAGTGCAGCGCGCGGCCGCGGAACAGCCAGCTCGGCTGGTCGGCGTGATCGGTTTCGAGGGCGCGTTCGAAATGCCGGATCGCGGTATCCCAGTCGCGCTCACGGTAACTGGCCAGCCCCCGGGCGAAGGCCGTCAGCAACGCATCTTCCGTGTGACTCGTGGCTTCGGCTCCGAAACCGCGCACTTCGTAGACCGGCAAGGGCGCACCGCGTCCCTTGACCCGGATGAGATCGAGCTCGCGCAGGCGGTACTCGCCGGTCAGCAGCTCGCGCGTACTGCCGCTGACCAGGATGCGGGTGCCGAGCTGCTTGTTGGCGGATTCCAGCCTGGAAGCGGTGTTCACGCCGTCGCCGATGACCGTGTAGTCCATGCGCCGCACCGAGCCGATGTTGCCGGCGACGACGTCGCCCGACGCGATACCGATGCGGGTCTCGAACTCGGGTTGTCCGGCGGCCCGGCGGCGTGCGTTGAACAGTGCCTGGACTTCCTGCATGCGGATCGCGACGCGCACCGCGTTATCCGCGTCCATCTCGCCCGGGAAGGGCGTACCGAACACCGCCATGATGGCGTCACCGATGTACTTGTCGAGGATCCCGTTGTGCTCGAACACGAGTTCGACCATCTCGGTGAAGTACTCGTTCAGCAACGATACCGTGCCCTGCGCGCCCAGGTCCTCGGCGATCGCGGTGAAGCCGCGAATGTCGGAGAACAGGATCGTCGCCAGCTGCGAGCGCCCGCCGAGCACCGACTCACGCTCTGCCAGCACCTGGTCGGCGACCTTGGCGGTCATGTAGCGCGCCATCGTCGCGCGCACCCGTTTGTCCTCGGTGATGTCCTCGACGATCAGCGTGCAACCCAGGGTGCTGCCATCGGCGTCGGCGAGCGGCGTGGCGGTGAAGTTGACTGCAACCTCGTCCTGCTCGCGCGTCTGCAGCTTGGTGTCGAGCACCGTTTCGGGCGTGTGCGTGCTCACCACCTTCTCGACCGCCTCGAGCAGCCAGGCGTTGCCGGGCCCGAATGCCTTGTGCGCCGGCGCGCCGAGAATGTCGTGCGCGTGCACGCGCAGCAGGCGCGAGGCCGGCTCGTTGAGCTTGACGACGTTGAAGTTGTTGTCGAGCGTGATGACTGCGTCGGACAGTGACTGCAGCACGTTCTCGCTGTAATTGCGCTCGTCGATCACCGCACGGAAGAGGCGCGCGTTGTCGAGCGCGATCGCGCTCTGCGCGGCGAGCATCTCGAGCCGGCGCTGGTCGCGCGGGCGGAACGGACCGCCGCGACGGTTGAGCACCTGCATCACGCCGATGGGTACGCCGTGCTTGTTGATCACCGGCACGCACAGGATCGAGCGGGTGCGAAAGCCGGTCTTGCGATCGACATCCGGGTTGAAGCGCGAATCGGCGTAGGCATCGGGGATGTTGACGGCGTTGCGCGTGGTGAAGACCTGTCCGGCGATGCCCAGATCATCGGGGATGCGGATCTCGCGTTCGGCCAGTCCCTCGGCGACCCGCGACCATAGTTCGCCGCGCGCCGCGTCGTGCAGGAACAGCGTGGTGCGTTCGGCCTCGAGCAGGTCGCTCGAGATACCCACGATCTTGCGCAGCAGCTCGTCGATGTCGAGCTCCGAGGAGACCGCCTGCGTCACTTCCAGGATGCGCGCCTGCTCACGCAGCGAGTCGCGCGCGCTCTCGCTCAGTCGCGCCGCCTCGATGACCGAGGCCGTATGCGTCGTGAAGGCCTGCAGCAGCGCGCAATCGGCGTTCGTGAAATCGCCGCTGCGCTTGTTCAGGACCTCCGTCACGCCGATGGTCTCGCCGCTTCGATCGATCAGCGGCACGCACAGGATGTTGTGGGTGTAGTAGCCCGTGGCCGCATCGACCTCGGCGTTGAAGCGGGCGTCCGCATAGGCGTCGTGGATGATCGCCGGCTGAGCGCTGCGAAACACGCTGCCCGCGATCCCGGCGCCGCAGGGAAAGCGAATTTCTTCGACCAGCTCGCCTTGCGCGACGCGTGAGAACAGCTCGTGTGACTCGTGATCGATGAGAAACAGCGAACTGCGATCGGCATCGAACGCCTCGGTGATGAGACGCATCAGGCGCGTGAGCAACAGGTCGAACGACAGCGGCTCGCGCACCTTGCGCGTGGCCTCGATGAGCGAATCGAGCTGCCGGGACAGGCTGTCGATCTGCTCGAGCAGCGCGTCGCTATCGGCCTTGGACAGGGATCCGACGGCGTCGGCGAGCACGCGCTGCTGGTAACGCCGCTCGAACAAGTCGTGCACCTCGAGCGCGCTGAGGTCGGATTGTGTTGCCGTTTTCGGTCCTGACTCGTGCATGGGTCGTGCCGCCGCCAGTTGCCTGATTTCGTTATGGCCGGCGAGATTGCCGGGTGCCGTTTCCATCAGTCTCGAATACCTCCTCGCTCTGTTCCGGACATGGCCGGCAGGTGTGTCAATCGTTTACCGTGCCGTGACAATTCGCGACATTCGTCCCCCGCCGCCACGCGTTTTGCTAGACTCGGGCGCCCGCCCTGGTAGCTCAGGGGATAGAGCAACCGCCTCCTAAGCGGTAGGTCGCAGGTTCGAATCCTGCCCGGGGCGCCATTCGTTGCCGCAGCTCCCGGCCGCGCCGGTCGCTGCCGAGCGTACGATTCCCGCATGTCAATAATGTGGCAAGCGCAAGCTGCCGCGCCTGACGGGAATCAGCTGGCGCGCGAGGATGCCGCTGAGCGGCACGGGGCGAGGCGGGACGCGCCCCCCCCGCCGAGACCCTCAGCGCCCGCTGAAGCGCGCCGGCCGCTGCTCGAGGAAATGCGCCACGCCTTCCTTGAAATCCTCGGAGACGAAACTCCCCGGCAACTCGGCGTTGGCGATCAGCGTGGCGTCCTCCAACGACTGCAGCACTGCGCGGTAGACCTGGCGCTTCATGACGCGAATCGAGCGCGGCGAAACGTTGTCCGCGAGGTCGCGCGCGTAGGCCTGCGCCGCGTCCATCAGTGCAGACCCCGGGTGTACCTGGTTGACCAGCCCCATCGCGAGTGCCTCGGTCGCGTCCACCTTGCGCGCCGAGAGCAGCAGGTCGAGCGCGTGGGCGTGGCCGACGAGCGCGGGCAACAGCCACGAGATGCCGTGCTCGGCGATCAGGCCACGACGTGCGAACGCCGTGGTGAACACCGCGCTGTCAGCGGCGAAACGCACATCGCAATACAGCGCCATGATGAGCCCGAGTCCCGCCGCCGGGCCGTTGATCGCCGCAATCACGGGTTTCGGCACGGTCGGGAAGTAGGCGTAGCGGAGATGGTAGTCGGGTGGCAGGTCGAGCCCCCCGGCAATGCCGCCGGGCGCCGCGTCGCCCGGGCGCGCGTCGCCGCCGCTCGCGCTGACGTCGCTGAGCAGGCTCATGTCGGCGCCGGCGCAGAAGCCGCGGCCGGCCCCGGTGAGCACGATGGCGCGCACCGCGTCGTCGTTACCGGCCGCCGTCATCGCCGCGCGCACCTCGGTCTCCATGGTGCGCGTCCACGCGTTGAGCTTGTCCGGCCGATTGAGCGTGATCGTCGCGACGCGGGCCTCGACGGCGTAGGTGATGTCGGAATATTCCATTCGGCTGCGCCTCCCGGTACTGGTCATGGGCGGGCAGTGTAAGGGAAAGGAAGCTGCGCGGGTTTGCCCGGCGCCGGGCCGGCACGCGCGGCGCTGCGGCATGGCCAATCCCGGTTGGCAGCGCGCGCGCGCGCGGGCACCATGTCGCGGCATTCCCCGAAACACCGCACGCGGAGCCCTGCATGAACTACGAGGAAATCCTCTACGAGGTCGACGACGCCGTCCTCACCATCACGCTCAATCGGCCGGACAAGCTCAACGCCTTCACCCGCACGATGCTCGCCGAGCTGCTCGATGCACTGGATCGCGCCGACGCCGACGATGACATCCGCGCCATCGTCTTCACCGGGGCCGGACGCGCGTTCTGTGCCGGCGCCGACCTTTCCGCCGGCGCCGACACCTTCGACGCCGACAAGCGTCCCGATCGCGACTCCGGCCTGAACCGCGACGGCGGCGGCCTGCTCACGCTGCGCCTCTACGAGTGCCGCAAGCCGCTGATCGCCGCCGTCAACGGCGCCGCGGTCGGGGTCGGCGCGACCATGCAGCTGCCGATGGACATCCGCATCGCCTCCGAGCAGGCGCGCTACGGTTTCGTCTTCGCCCGCCGCGGCATCGTCCCCGAAGCCTGCTCGAGCTGGTTCCTGCCGCGCATCGTCGGTATCTCGCAGGCGCTCGCATGGTGCTATTCGGGCCGCGTGTTTCCGGCCGACGAGGCGCTCGCCGGCGGCCTGGTCAGCGAAGTCGTGCCGGGCGACGCGCTGCGCGCGCGGGCACGCGCCATCGCCGGCGAAATCGCGGGCGAGACCTCGGCCGTCTCGGTCACCCTGATCCGGCACATGATGTGGCGCATGCTCGGCGCCGATCACCCGATGGAAGCGCACAAGCTCGACTCGCGCGGCGTCTATTACTGCGGTCGCGGCGCCGACGCCAGGGAGGGCGTGGCCTCGTTCCTGGAGAAGCGCCCGCCGCGCTTCCCCGGGCGGGTCAGCGAGGACCTGCCACCATTCTTCCCGTGGTGGGAGGAACGCGAGTTCGAGTGATGTCCGGCGACGCTGCCCCGGGCCGGCCCGTTGCTGCCTATTCGGCCGGCACGTAGGGCAGCGCGGCTTCGCGACGCCAGCGCAGCGTGCCCGAACGGTCCCCGCCGGCGCCGTCGTAAATGCCGATGTCGCGGAAATACTGGTAGAACTGGTTGAACACGTCGTCGCTCTGTTCGGTCAGTCGCTGGTGCCACAGATCGCCGTCGCGGACGGCGAAATTAGCGATGAAAGCGACCGGGTGCCCGCTGTTGCGCAATTCGTAGAACATCAGGTCGAGATGGCGCGCCTGCTTCTCGGGGCTGCCGGTGAACAACTCGGGGTACCACGCGTCGCTGAGCGCGATGTAGAAGGGGTCGGCCGAGTAGCCGCTCTCGGTCACGGCGAGCGGCTTGTCGCCGGCGCCAAGCTCGTCGAGCAGCACGAACAGCTGGTCCCACATCGATGCCGGCATCTGGTAGGCGTTGTACTTGCCGAAGTGGGGGTAGTGCGACAGGCCGAGGATGTCGGTATAGGGCAGGATGTCGCTCAAGCCCTGGCGCAATCGCTCGCGTACCCCGGGCGCCATCTCGTCGTCCTTCCACGTGTGCCCGGTCGCGGCGGCGGGGTCGTCGACGAGCGGCCAGAACTCGTCGGTCATGTAGGACGTGGCCGAGACCGAGACCATGACAGGCAGCTCCGGATAGCGCGCTTTCAGCGCCGCATAGACCGCCTTGTGCAGGTCGAGAAAGCCCTGCCAGGCGGCTTCGTCCTCGACCTGCGTGGCGCTGACCTCGATGCCGATCAGCAGGTAATCCGGGTCGAAGAACTCGACGGCACGGCGCGCGTAATTGATGAAGGCCTGGCGCACCGGGGCGTCGTAGAAGTCGTAGCCGTCCCACGGCGGCGGCGGGATGCGCGGCGCGCCGTCGGAGACCACCCCCAGCGGCACACGCCCCCAGGGCGGCTCCTGCTGGTAGGAGAATTCCTCGCCGACGCCCCAGTAAGGTGCCAGGTGGCGCCGCGGAATGCCGAGGGGATTGATCGAGACGAGGAGCGCGTTGTCGGGCGGACGGCGTTCGCGCATGGCGCGCCACGTCTCCAGGAGGTTGGCGCTGTAGGGCGGCGTCGGTGACTGGAAGTCGTCGGCGTAGGCTTCGGGCCAGGGAATGCCACCGTCCATGTGGATGTTGGTGAAATCCCCCTCGTTCGCCATCTTCTCGAATACGAACTGCTCGACGGCGAGGACTTCGCCCGGATCGTCGGGGAAGTCGTACAGTTTCGGCGTGAAGCCGACGCGGTAGGGCCTGCTCGCAGCCGGCGGCGCCGTCCACCAGCCGCGCTCGAACAGTTCGTTGCGCAGGGTGTTGTACGCGGTCTTGTGGCTGCCCTCGCCGTCGCGCCGACGCACGCCGAGCGAGGCGTGGAAGTCGGCCGCCGCGGCGGCCGGCTGCATGGCGTCGAGGGCCACGGCAGCCTCCGCGCCCTGCGGCGTCTCGTCGTGGAGCGCCGCGAAGGCGATGAAAGGGATGCGCGTCGCCTGCGCGTCCCACACCTCGAAGAGCTCGTAGAGGAACTGGCTCTGGCGCAGTTCCGAGCCGCCGACCGTCGCCGCACTCGGGTATCCGGCGGCCTCGATGTGCAGGGGTTTGCCGGGATGGGCCTCGAGGACCTGCGCGATCAGCGCGGCGAGATCGAGGCGCGCCGGGTCCACCACGGTGAAATCGTGCGACGCGGGGAGCAGCGTCATGGAGACCACGTCGGCACTGCTCGCCACGTATTGCACCAGGGCCTGCTGCGGCATGCTGGTGAGGCCGTCGTGCGTCGCGGTCACGCCGACCGGCAGTTCCGCCCCCCACAACGCCTTGGCATGCTGCGTCACGCGGAAACAGAACACCTGGAAATCGATCCAGAACTGCAGGTCCGGCTGCAGCGGAAACCGCCGATCGAACTCGTAGGCGAGCTGCAGCCCGACCAGTTCCACCGTGCTGCCGAGGGTGGCGTGAACGTGATCGAGCAGTGCCGTGTAGCGGGCGACGACCGCGTCATCGTGCATGCGCAGTTCGCCCGCCTCGACCTGCACCCGCAAGTCGTCGGGCAGCACCAGCCGGGTCCGCTCGATGGTGCTCAGGGTCAGGCTGAGACCGAGACCGGTCGACGGCAGCGTCGCGGCGAGGGCGGTGAGAATGGCCGCATCCGGCCCGGCGTAGACGCCGGGCGCCGATTCCAGTGCGGTCCAGGGGATACGCTGCGTGACGGCGTCGACGCCCAGTTCCTGGTAGAGCGCCGCGGGCCAGCCGCCGCTCTGCGCACCACTCACCAGCGGCAGCCCGGCGCGGCGCTCGCCCTGCGGCACGGGCCAGGGAAACACCCAGGGATTGCCGTCATCCGGATCGCCGGCCCGTGCCGTCAGTAGCGGTGTCGGCGTCCAATCCTGCGGCAACGGGTACTCGGCGGCAGGGTCGCCAAAAGAATCATGGTCGCTGTCGAGGTACCAGACGTGTTCCTCGGCGAACAGCGCCAGCGAACACAGCAGGGCCGGAACCAGCCACGGCCATGCAAGGCGTCGTCGCAAGCGGCGCGGGGCACTTTCCGGCGTAGCGGTCCGCCTGCGTAACATCGACTCATTCATACCTACGCACCCTAATATCGTTCCCTGGACGATCACAACGACGCATGTCCGCCGGCACGGCGCCAACGCGAGACCGTGACAATTGTTTTGTTTCGCATCGCCGGAAGCAGGGAAGGTTGCGATGCGCGGCGATGCCCGGCGACGCCGGAGCGTCCCTCCTGCCACGCCGACCCTGCAACACTGGCGGGGGCGTGACGATCATGAGCGCGACCTTCCGCGCCCACGCGATGCCTTCGTCACCGGCGCGAGCACCGCTACCGTGTGCTCGATGAAACGCTCGAGGCTGGCCCGCGATTCGCCCGCGCGGGCACGGATGGCGAGCGTATGCAGCGTCGCCTGGGCGAGCTTGGCCGTCTGCGCGGGGTCCAGGTGGGCGGGAAGCTGGCCGGCATCCTGCGCCGCGCCGAAGCGGGCACCGAGCAGGGCATCGAGCTCTTCGACCAGGCCGAGTGTCAGCTCACGCACGGCGGGATGCGCGACAGCTTCCACGGGCGCCGTGCAGAACACGAAGCAACCCAGCGCGGGCCGCTCGGCGAAATAGACCCCGAGGGCCCCGGAGAACAGCTTGCGGAGTGCCGTCGGCAGATCGGGCTCGGCCACTAACGCGTCGGCGAGTGCCTCGCGCAGCCGCGTCACGAAGTGCTCGAGGGCCTGCAGGTAGAGCGCTTCCTTGTCGCCGAACGTGTTGTACAGGCTCGGCCGGTTGAGGCCGGTGGCACGGGCCAGTTGGTCGAGCGACGTCGCGCTGTAGCCGTGCGCGGAGAACACGCCCACGGCCTGCTCGAGCACGTCCTCGGGATCGAACTGCCGGGGTCGGCCGCGCGTACGCTTCATGATTTTGTACGTTGTTGCATAAAAACCGCCCTTCAGTATAAATTATGCGAATCGTTACAAAATTTGACCAGCGAGGCGCTGCGCGTCATGCCGAAGATACTCGCTCCCGAGAGTCCCCTCGTCGCCCGCCTGGCGGGCTTGCACCTGTTCGGCTTCGACGCCGCACCCTGCTCCCAGCGGGTCGCCTGCGCACTGGCCGAGAAAGGCCTGCGCCGCCACCGCTCGGTCCGCTGGAACGATCCCCGCGAAGCCACCCTGACAGCACCGCCCGGAACCTACGTGTTTCGCCGGGTTTCGCTGATCAAGCAGGAGCACCTCACGGCCGCGTACGCCGCGGTCCAGCCGAACATGGTGGTCCCGGCACTGGTCGACGACGGCCGTCTGTTCATCGAATCGATGGACATCATCGATTATCTCGACGAACGTGTACCGGAGCCTGCCCTGATGCCGCGCGAGCCGCGGCGCGCGGAACTCGTACGCACGCTGATCGATGAAGGCAAAGCCCTGCACGTGTCGGTACGCTACGTTTCCTTTCACTGGGGGCTCGGCCGCCTCGGCAAACTGAACGCCGCCACCGAGCAACGCCTGCGCGAACTCGAGCGCGACGGCTCGCCCGAGCAACTGGCGGCTTTCTATGCCGGCTTCAACCGGGATGCCATCGATGCCCGCGAGTACCTCGAGCACTTGCGCGCGCTCGAACACGGCTATGCGCAGCAGGAAACACGCTTGCGCAGCGACGGCCGCCCCTTCCTGACCGGCGATACCTTCACCATGGCCGACATCATCTGGTGCATGAGCGTGATGCGCATCCTCGAGTGCGGTTATCCGTTCGGCGCGCGCTACCCGCAGCTAGCGGCGTGGTTCGAGCGCGTGCGCGCGCGCGCCGCGTTCCGTGATGGCGTGATGCGTCATCACCGCGGCATGCATCACCTGTTCCGCTTCAAGGCCGTGCTCGAACGCTGGCTCGGTCGTGGTATCGACCGTGCCGCGGCGGCCTGAGGGGCGCTGTCCACGCGACGCGAACTGGATACACGATAACCCGACATCCTGGCGCACCGCGCGCTCGCGCCGACAGTCACCGCGCGCCGCGTGAGTTTTCCCACGGCGTGCGCCGTGCCACGGGTCTTTCACGGTGGAAGCGGCACGCCGGAAAGCATATGATGCGGTGCGTCATCCGTCCCGAATCCAGCGCCCAGCCAATGCCCGTCTCGCCAACCAACCCGCGCCGCCGGCGGCGCGCCGTGCTCCTCGTGCCCCTGCTCTGCCTCCTCGGTGCCTGCGAGCGCGTGGCGCCTCCCGCCGACGGCGTCGCCGCGCCACCGCCGACGGTCACGGTGGCCGCCGCGTTGGCGCGCGAGGTCGTCGACAGTGACGAATTCCCGGCACGTCTTGCCGCCGTCGAGAGCATCGCGGTGCGCGCCCGCGTGGCCGGTTACCTCGAGGCCATCCATTTCACGCCGGGCAGCCTGGTCGCGGCCGGCGACCTGCTGTTCATCATCGATCCACGGCCGTTCGCGGCGCGTCTCGCCGCCGCGCGCGCCGAGCGCGCCGACACCGCGGCGGATCTCGAACTCGCGCGTACCGAGCTGGCGCGCCAGCAGGCCATGCTCGCCGACCGCGCCACCTCCGAGCGCGAGTTCGCCGCCGCGCGCGCGAGCGTCGCGCGACTCGAAGCGGCGCTGGCCGCCCGCGACGCCGCCGTCGACAGCGCGCGACTCGATCTCGGCTACACCCGCATCACCGCACCGGTTGCCGGGCGCGTCGGCAAGGAAGAGGTCACGGTCGGCAACCTCGTGCGCGGCGATGCGCCCGATTCGCCGGTGCTGACCACGCTGGTCTCGGTCGACCCGGTCTACGTCGAGTTCGAGGCCGATGAAGGGGCGTGGCTGCGTTATCTCGCTGCCGACCGCGGCGCCGACGTCACCGTCGAGGTCGGCCTGGCCGATGCCGACGGCTTTCCGTACCGCGCCACGCTCGCCTACCTCGACAACCGGGTCGACTCGATGACCGGCACGCTGCGCCTGCGGGCGTTGCTCGACAATCCGCACGGCCGCTTCCTGCCGGGCCTCGCCGCGCGCGTACGCCTGCGGGCGAACAATACCGCGCGGCGCGCCGTGCTGATCGCCGATCGCGCCATCGGCACCGACCAGAGCCGTCGCTTCGTGCTGGTGGTCGACGAGGACAACGTCACGCACTACCGCGAGGTCGTGCCCGGCCGCCTGGCCGAAGGTCTGCGCGTGATCGAGCAGGGCCTGGAGCCGGATGAGCGGATCGTGGTCAACGGCCTGCAACGCGTGCGCGCCGGCAGCGCGGTCGTACCCGAGCAAGCCGACATGCGCGAGCTCGCCGTCAACGACGACGGCTGAGGCCCGCGCCATGAACGTCTCGCGCTACTTCGTCGATCGGCCGGTGTTCGCCGCCGTGCTCTCCATGGCGGTCTTCCTCGCCGGCCTCATCGCGCTGCCGCTGCTGCCGGTGTCGGAGTACCCGGAAGTGGTACCTCCGTCGATCGTCGTCACCGCAACCTACCCCGGCGCCAACCCTGCTGTCATTGCCGAAACGGTGGCCGCGCCGCTGGAAGAACAGATCAACGGCGTCGATGGCATGCTCTACCTGTCGTCGATGGCGACCACCGATGGCGTCATGCAGTTGACCGTGACGTTCGCCATCGGCACCGACCCCGAGCTCGCCGAGACCCAGGTCCAGAACCGCGTGCAACGCGCGCTGCCGCGCCTGCCGGACGAAGTCCGCCAGATCGGCGTGATCACCCAGAAGCAGTCGCCCAACCTGACCATGGTCGTGCACCTGCTCTCGCCCGACAGCCGTTACGACGAGCTGTACCTGCGCAACTACGCCGTCCTCAACATCCGGGACAACCTGCGACGCATCCCAGGCATGGGCGAGGTCGTGGTGTTCGGCGCCGGCGACTACGCCATGCGCATCTGGTTGAACCCGGTCAAGCTCGCCGCGCGCGGGCTGACCGCGAGCGACGTGGTGGCGGCCCTGCGCGAGCAGAACCAGCAGGTCGCGGCCGGCGTCATCGGTGCGCCGCCGGCAACGCCGGGCACCGAGTTCCAGCTCTCGGTCAATACCCAGGGGCGTCTCACCACGATCGAGGAGTTCGGTGACATCGTGCTGGCCGCGCAGCCCGACGGCGGCGTGTTGCGCCTGCGCGATGTCGCACGCATCGAACTCGGCGCCGGCGAATACGCCCTGCGCTCATTGCTCGACAACAAGCCGGCCGTCGCCGTGGTCGCCTTCCAGGCGCCGGGCTCGAACGCGATCGCGCTCTCGAACGCGGTGCGCGCGGCCATGGAGGAAGCCAGGCGCAGCTTCCCGGCCGGCGTCGACTACCGGATCGTCTACGACCCGACGCGCTTCGTGCAGAAGTCGATCACCGCGGTGGTCAAGACGCTGCTCGAGGCCGTGCTGCTGGTCGTGCTGGTCGTCATCGTATTTCTCAAGACCTGGCGCGCCTCGATCATCCCGCTGGTCGCCGTGCCCGTCTCAATCGTCGGCACCTTCGCCGTGATGCTCGCGGCGGGCTTCTCCATCAACACGCTGACGCTGTTCGGCATGGTGCTCTCGATCGGCATCGTCGTCGATGACGCCATCGTCGTAGTCGAGAACGTCGAGCGCAATATCGGCCTGGGCCAGAGCGCCCGCGATGCCGCCTACCGCGCGATGGAAGAAGTGAGCGGCCCGATCATCGCCATTGCGCTGACGCTGTGTGCGATCTTCGTCCCGATCGCGTTCATCAGCGGTTTGACCGGGCAGTTCTACCGCCAGTTCGCCCTGACCATCGCGATCTCGACAGTGATCTCGGCGTTCAGCTCGTTGACGCTCTCGCCGGCGCTCGCCGCGATGCTGCTGCGGCCGCACGACGCGCCGCCGGATCGGCTCACGCGCCTCATCGAACGCCTGTTCGGCTGGTTCTTCCGCGGCTTCGATGCGCTCTTCCAACGCGCCGCGACGCTCTACGGCGCTGCGGTGGAACACGTGCTGCGACACAAGGCCATCGTCCTCGCTCTCTACCTCGTGTTGCTCGGCCTGACCTGGTTCGCCTTCCAGGCCGTGCCTGGGGGTTTCATCCCGTCGCAGGACAAGCAATACCTGATCGGCTTCACCCAGCTGCCCGACGGTGCGTCCCTCGATCGCACAGAAGACGTGATCCGGCGCATCACAGAGGTCGCACTGGCGACGGACGGCGTGGAAAACGTGGTCGCCTTTCCCGGGCTCTCGATCAACGGCTTCACCAACGCGGCCAATGCCGGTGTCATGTTCGTCGGCCTCGAGCCGTTCGAACAACGCACCAGCGAGAACCTCGCGGCGCCCGCGCTCGCGGGGCAGCTGAACGGGGCACTCGCCGGCATCCAGGACGCCTTCATCGCGGTTTTCCCGGCCCCCCCGGTCGATGGCCTCGGTTCGATCGGCGGCTTCAAACTGCAGCTCGAGGACCGTGCCGGCCTCGGCGATCAGGCCCTCTACGACAGCGTTCAGGCCGTGCTGACGAAAGCCTGGCAGTCGCCGCAACTGGCCGGCGTGTTCTCGAGTTACCAGATCAACGTCCCACAGCTCTACGTCGACATCGATCGTGCGCGCGCCAAGCGCATGGGCGTGCCGCTCGATGCCATCTTCGAGACCCTGCAGATCAATCTCGGCTCGTTCTACGTCAACGACTTCAACCGCTTCGGCAAGACCTACCGCGTCGTGGTGCAGGCCGATGCCGATTTTCGCTCGCAGGCCGAGGACATCGCGCGGTTGCGCACGCGCAACGCTGCCGGCGAGCTGGTGCCGCTGGGCGCGCTGGTGGACGTGCGCGACAGCTACGGCCCCGACCGCGCGATGCGCTACAACGCGTTTCCCGCCGCCGACATCAATGGCGCGGCGGCGCCCGGTGTGAGTTCGGGCGAAGCCCAGGCGGCTATCGCGCGCATCGTTCGGGAAACAGTGCCACGCGGGGTCGACTTCGAATGGACGGAGCTGGTCTACCAGGAAATCCTCGCCGGCAATACCGCCGTGCTGATCTTTCCGCTCGTCACGCTACTGGTCTTTCTCGTGCTCGCCGCGCAGTACGAGAGTCTGCGCCTGCCGCTGGCGATCATCCTGATCGTGCCGCTGTGCCTGCTGTTCGCCATCGGCGGGGTCTGGCTGACCGACGGCGATCGCAACATCTTCACCCAGATCGCGCTGTTCGTGTTGATGGGCCTCGCGTGCAAGAACGCCATCCTGATCGTGGAATTCGCCCGCGATCTCGCGCGCAGTCACCCGCACGAAAGCGCCGTAACGCACGCGCTCGCCGCGTGTCGCATGCGCCTGCGTCCGATCCTGATGACGTCTTTCGCCTTCATCATGGGGGTGGTGCCGCTGGTGTTGTCGAGCGGTGCCGGCGCGGAGATGCGCAGCGCGATGGGCGTGGCGGTGTTCTCCGGCATGATCGGCGTGACCCTGTTCGGCCTGTTCCTGACGCCGGTTTTCTACGTGCTGCTGCATCGCCGCCGGCGGCGCCCCCACGTGCGCACGGCAGGCGACACGGGAGCGGAGCCATGAGGCAAGCATGCCGCGCCGCCGCGCTGGGCGCCGGCCTCGCCGCCGCCCTGGTCGCCGGCTGCTCGCTCGCGCCGCCGTACGAGCGGCCCGCATTCGAGGTGCCGGACCGCTGGCGCACGGCCCCGTTGCCGGGCGCTGACGGGCGCTGGCAGCCGGCCGCGCCCGGCGACGACCTGCCCCGCGAGGCCTGGTGGACACTGTTCGGTGACGCGGTCTTGAACGCGCTCGAAACCGATGCCGCGGCGTCCAATGCCGGGCTCGCCGTGGCCGCCGCGAACCTGGCCCGCAGCCGCGCCGCACGCGATGCCGCCGTCGCCGCGCGCCGGCCCCGCGCCGACGCCGGTTTCGCCGCCGCGCGCGGCCAGCCGAGCCAGGTCGCCCCGGGCTTGCCGGACGATGTCCGCATTCCCGCCTACGAAATTTACCGCGCCGACCTCAGCGCGAGTTACGAGGTCGATCTGTTCGGGCGCCTCGGCGACGCGGCGCGCGCCGCCGCCGCCGAAGCCGAAGCCGAGACCGCCCTGTACCACGCCGTGCTGCTCGGCGTGCATGCCGACGTCGCGCAGAACTATTTCCTGCTGCGCCAGGCCGAGGCGGAACTGGTGGTCGAGCGCAAGACGCTCGCCACCCGCGCCGAGGCGGTTGCCCTGCTCGAGCGACGCGTCGCCGCCGGCGACCTGTCGGATTTCGATCTGGCGCGCACGCGCGCGGAGCTCGAGAGTGCGCGCGCACGCGCCATCGCGCTGGAACGCGCCCGCGCGGGTTTCTTCAATGCGCTCGCGCTGCTGACCGGGCGTGCGCCGGCGGCACTCGATGTCGCCGCCGGCAGCCTGCCGGCCACGCTGCCGGCGATCCCGGCCATGCTCCCGTCGACCCTGCTCGAGCGCCGCCCGGATATCGCCGCTGCCGAGCGCGACGTGATGGCGGCCACCGCGCGCATCGGCGTCGCTCGCGCGGCGTTCTACCCCGTGCTGAACCTGACTGCGCGATATGGTGCGGAGGCGGGCCAACTCGGCGATCTGCTCGACTCGTCCAACCGCGTATGGGCGCTGGGCCCGCTGGCCGGCGCCCTGCTCGCCGCGCCGCTGTTCGACGGTGGTCGCAACCAGGCGGCACTGGACGACGCGCTCGCGCGCCTCGACGCAGCCGCGGCGAATTACCGCGAGCGCGTGCTGAGCGCCTTCCGCGAGGTCGAGGACGCCCTGATCGGCATCGAAACCCTGGCCCGCCAGCAAAGCGCCGTGCTTGCCGCCCGCACGGCCGCCGAGCGCGCCTACGCGGTCGCACAGGCCCGTTACGACGCCGGCCAGACGGCTTATCTCGATGTGCTCGACGCACGCCGCACGCTGGCCGAGGTCAGCCGTGACGCCGCCACGATCGCCGGCGAG
>Ga0180430_10000840_pt1 | contig 32264 bp, 24 predicted proteins | sample SS_ome_9_FD_132999 | JGI IMG/M metagenome (GOLD analysis project Ga0180430, IMG submission 132999) | Hypersaline lake sediment archaeal communities from the Salton Sea, California, USA - SS_1_S_2 metaG | ecosystem: Environmental > Aquatic > Non-marine Saline and Alkaline > Hypersaline >... | reverse complement strand
ACGGTCTTCTCGAAGAGTTTCTCGCCCTTGGGATTGTGGACCCGCACCTGATAGCTCTGTCCGGCGAATTCGCTCTTGCCTTCGACGTCGTACTTGGCGGTGTTGATCCAGAACTTGAAGTTGACCTTCTGCTTTGGTCTGTAGACCGGGCGGTCGGTGATCACAAATGTCTTGCGCTGGTTGTACTGGTGATCGTAGTACCGTCCGTACCATACGCTTGAGAAGCCCAGATACGCCATCCGCCCGGACTTTGTCCGTGCGATCGCGACCCACCTGTAGTTATTGGGCATCTGGTCGGGGCCGAGGGTAACCTGCCCGTCGGCGTCGGTGAACTCAGAGAAATTCTTGATCAGCGTGTTGTAGCTGCGTTTCCCGCCAACGTTCGAGTACTTGCGCCGCCAGCCGAAGAATTCGACGTTCGCCTTGGCGATCGGCTTGCCGCTTACCGCGTCGGCGACGAAATACCAGGTCTTGCCGTTCAGCGGTTTCTTGACGATGGCGGTGTCGGCGACCCAGATGACGATTCGCGACATGTTGCCGTCGACCATCTTCGCAGTCAGGAGATAGGCGCCGGCCTTCTGGAGCGGGGTCGCGACGGTGATTCGCTTGTCGAAATGCGCCGCTCGCGGCTTTACGTCCAGGTCCCACTCGGCGACTTTCTTGTCGATATACTTCGCCTCGTTGTTCCGGACCAGGCGGTGCCCGATGTTGTTGATCTGCGTCTTGTTCCAGTCGCCTTTCTGGTGATTGGCCTTGATGTAGGCCTTCACGTCGGCCAGCAGTTGTTCGATCTTGATCGAGCGGGCCTCGAAGTGAATCTGCTTTCCGTTTCGGAATCTGAACTCGACAGATGCTCCCTTGCTCGACGGCTGGGTCATAACCGGTTCGAATACGCCCCAGGGATCAACGATCTGTTTGAGGCGTTTGGCTTTGGATTTGTTGTTGTCGTCGCCGAACTTTTTGATGTTCCGACGCCAGTAGTCCGCGGCCTTGGGGTACTGTCGGCGATTCTCGAACGTGCTGCAGAGCGAACTCATCGCGTTGCTGGCGTAGTTGCCCTGCTTGGCGCTGAGGTTCTTGAAGATGCGGATGTAGTTGTACTCGTCGGGCAGCTTGAAGCGGCGGATGCCTATCGCCAGGCGGGCGATTGTCTCATCCTCGCCGAGGGTGTGCAGTTCGTACGTGCCGGAGGTGTGCTTCTTGCCGTCGTCGCGAGGTTCGGGGCTTCGCCACGATCCGAAGAATCGCCCGTATCGGCCCATGGTCTCGACCCCGAACTGGGCCTTGAGGAACGAGGCGAACTGGTAGTCGACCGAATCCTTCAGCGTCGGGGAAAACTCGACGGCCTGCAGAAGCGCCCACCGCCAGCGCTGTCCGTCTGTCTTGGCTGCTTTCCACGTCTTGGGGCGCGAATGGTAGACCGGATTCCCATCCTTGTCGACCGGGGCTCCGCGCGACGATCCGCCGTATCCGCGGCGGCCGTAACCGTGGTAGTAGCCTTTCTGGTAGTCCGGCAGCTTGGTCAGGTCAGTCTTGTACTGAAGGCGCCAGGCCGCGGAATATCCGCGATTGCCCATTATCATGTTCGCCAGCGCCTGGTGGAACGATCCGACCGCGGCGTGATCGCCGTCGTTTTTCGTCAGAGGTATCGCCTGGACCATCAGTTGCAGGGCTCGCACGCGATCCCGCTCGTAGCTGTTGGCGTATTGCCCGCCGCCGCGATGCCGACCTCGATTGAACTCGCCGCTTATTATGTATCCGTAGTGGTTTGCGTTGAGATATGACTGAGCCGCCGTCCAGAGAAGCCGCCAGTTCTTTCCGTGGACCTTGATGACATTCTCGCGGAATTTGTCGATCTCGTTACGGCGGTTGAGCCGCTGCAGCGAACTGATCGCCATGTTCAGGTCATTTCCCACATCCTTCTTACCGGTCTTGGCGTTCAGGGCCAATTTCGCAAATGCCTGGTAGGCTTCGTTGAAGTTGCCGTCCCGGTAGAGTTTCTGGGCCTTGGTGCGATCGGCTTTTTCGGCGGCCGATATTGGCGCCGCGATCGCGGTCGCGACGGTGATCAACAGTGCGATTTGAACGAAACGTTTCATGGTTCACTCCTTAAAGTGATCGAAAACAGCTTTGGCGATTCAGATTATAGTTGGATGATCCGCAGTTATTATAGACGCATGAGAACGATTTGGGTTCCACGATGATTGAAATTCCGCCAACGGCTTCTTACCACGGATGGTGGAAAGCCGTTGCCGTGGTGCACTGAAAAAGCCCTGGAAACGATTACGCAAGGAATATCCCTCGGCCGCCTGCGTCCGGAGCATTCATGTTTTCTTTCCGGTAAAAAAACTCGCTTCCGGTTGTAGGGACGGATATTATTATTCAGGTAGTATTTGGAGAACAAACAGTTCTATCCATGCGTAAGACTATTTGAGATCATTTGCTTTAGGCGAGCATGTCGGCGTTTTGACCGTCTGTTTTGACTCTGCATCTGCAGTGCGAACCGAATGTCGGTGAAAAAAACACCTCGACAACTCTGCGTTACGTAAAGAAATGGTTCTGATATGCCGAGTATAATTTCAGCAGGACGGCGGACCCTGGAGTACGGGCGGTCGTTTGTTAACCTGTTTCAAGTTCTTACAGAAAGGTTTGGTGAGTGATGCTTAAACGAGTGTTGGTACTGGCCATAGTAGCCGGAGCGTTGACGTTCGTCGGATGCGGCGAAGGCGGCGGTTCATCGTCGGGTAGAGTGGCTGTTGTGGACCTGACCAAGATCGCTGAGGATATAGGTCAGAAGTCCAAGATCGAAGAGGCCCGAGAGGTCCGCGAGCGCAATCTCCAGATCTCGGTTCGAGTCCTGCAGAACAACGTGCAGGCCCAACTGGTCGACATGGCCCAGAAGATCGGCAAGAAGCCCGAAGCCAAAGTCCCCGAAACGCCCACGGAAGAAGAGAAGAAGGCGATCGAAGAGTGGGTCGGAAAGATGCGCAATCTGGAGCAGGGCCGCCTCAACGCCGTCAACCAGATTCGCCAGGCTTACGCCAAGCAGCGTCAGGCCAATCAGGCCGCCATGGTCGCCGAGATCACCAAGATCCGCGATAGGATCAAGCCTCTGGCCGAGGCGGTGGCCAAGTCCAAGGGGCTCGACATCGTGATCACCACGTCGTCGGTCCTCGTCCACGACAACGCAGTCGACATCACGTCCGATGTGTTCGAGAAGGTCAACGCCTTGCTGTCCAACGGTGAGTTCCCGACAGTCAAGATCCCCGACCCGATCAAGGTCACCCGCGCGACGACCCAACCCGCCGGCGGCGGAACAACGCCCGCGCCGAAGACGCCCGCCCCGAAGACTCCGTAAAACGGATACTCGATAAGACAGGCTTCAAAGTGAACCATCGCCGCCCGAAGCGCAGGAATGCGTTTCGGGCGGCGTGTTGTTTTTTGTAGCTGTCAGCTATCAGCTAATAGTCACGGCAACGGCTGCGGGATCAAGCATGCATTGGCTGGTCGTGGTCGTCGGTCTTGCCGTAGCTGACGGCTGATAGCTGATGGCTGATAGCTGATGGCTGATAGCTGTCAGCGAATAGCTGACAGCCAATAGCCGCGACGTTCAGGTTGTTATTGCCGCAGATAGTCGTTATCTTCTTGGATTCGCGTTTTTCAGCAGAGAGACTCCAATGAAGATTTTCGTGGTGAATTGCGGCAGCAGTTCGATCAAATACCAGCTTTTCGACATGCCCGGCGAGTCGGTTCTTGCCCGGGGCGTACTCGATCGCCTCGGAAGCGATCGGGCCGAGTTGAAGCATGAAACCGACGCCGGAGTTCGGCGCGCCGACGTTGAGGCCCCCGACCATGCTGCGGGTCTTAAGATCATCCTGGACGCACTGGCGGCCTCCGCCGACGGCGTGATCGACTCGGTCGACGAGATTGACGGCGTGGGACACCGCGTTGTCCATGGGGGAACCGAGGCGACAGGATCAGTTCTGATAGACCAGGGCATAGTTGAGATTCTCGAGCGGAACGTGGACCTGGCTCCGCTTCACAACCCCCCGAATCTTGTGGGCATACGCGCCGCGGCCGACGCTATGGAATCGGCGCGGCACGTCGGCGTGTTCGACACGGCCTTCCTGGCGACGCTTCCGGAAAAAGCCTACAGATACGCCGTGCCCGAGCAATGGTACTCGGATCATCGCGTACGGAGATACGGATTCCACGGCACGAGCCACAAATACGTAACGCAATGCGCCGCCGAGCTGCTGGGCGAGCCGACCGACGAGGTTAACCTGATAACCGTTCACATGGGCAACGGCGTGTCAATGACCGCAGTGTCCGGTGGAAAAGCCGTCGATCATTCGATGGGCATGACCCCGCTGGAAGGCCTGATGATGGGCACCCGCAGCGGCGACATCGATCCGGCGATAGTCTTCTACATGATCTCGCGCGGCATGACCAGCGGGGATATTGACGATGCGTTGAACAAGCGTTCGGGTCTTTTCGGCGTTTCGGGCGGTCGGAGCGACATGCGGGACCTGGTGGCCGCCGAGGCCGAAGGGGATCAGGCGGCGAAACTGGCCATCGAGATGTTTATCTACCGCATTATCAAGTACATAGGCTCGTATTACGCGATTCTGCCGCCGCTTGACGCGATTGTGATGACAGGCGGGATCGGCGAGAACTCCACGGCGATTCGCCAGAGGATCTGCAGCGGACTGGAGCGTCTGGGCGTCATAGGCGACCGGCGGGCCAACGCCGCAATCAAAGGCGGACTCACAGGTCCGATCACCGCTCAAGAGTCCCGCCCGCCGGTCTGGGTGATCCCCACGAACGAAGAACTTATGATAGCACGCGAGACTATGCGACTGGTGGACGACCAGTGAACGGCCGGTGGCCAGTAACGGCAACGGCTTGTGGTCAGTGACCAGTAGCGACAACGGCGGGTGACGGCGGTGGTTGGTGCTTGTTCGATAATAGCGGTAACGGTAAATGGCGGGTTACGCCGATGTCATGAATAGGCGGATATGGTCTTTTTTAAGGGATGTCCGTCTGTTGCGCGAAAAGTTTTCTTTGCCAACGCGGGTTTAGCCTGCGACAATAAGATGGTAACGCGTTAAAGTACAACAGGCTTGCGGGCTCGGGCCCCGAACAGGCCAATATGGAGTTACTATTATGCGCACAGATGTGAAAATCGGTATCGCCGGCGGACTCGTACTGGTAGTCGGCATTATTATCTACGCGGTTGTCAACTCCGGTTCCACCGACAACCCCGAGACGCCGGATGATCCCAACACGCCGATAGGACAGAAGGACAATCCCGACGATCCGGGTTCCGGGGCGCTTGGGGGGGGGAATCCTGACGGAGCCCTGAACACCGACCTGTTCGGTTCGAGACCCACCGATCCCTGGTCCCCGGGAACCGGCGGCGGGACCGACACCACAGGCGGCGACAACACCGGCGGTCCGGACGTGATCGGCGGGGTGGGCGATCCGGATACCGGCGGTGTGGGAGTGCCGGACCCCTCGTCAACCGGCGGCACGACAGACACCGGCGGGGGGCTCGATATCGGAGTTGGGGCCGATCCTGACCCGGATCCCGACACCGGCGGCGGGACGATGATAACCATGGTCCCCGACGGACCTGTCGATTCCGACATCGGCGGCGGGACGTTCACCCCGGCGGTCGGCGACTCATCGATCGGCCCGGTCGACCCCGGCGCTCCGGCGATAGTTCCCTATCCCGACACCGGCTCGGACATCGGTTCGGACGCCGGCTCCGACACCGGCGGTGTCCTGACCGGAGCCACTGACCCGATTGTGGGAGCCGCCACGACCGAAAGGACACATGTCATCAAGTCCGGCGATCAGTTGTGGAAGGTCGCTGAGATGTACTATGGAAGCGGAAGACACTGGCAGCTTATCGTTTCGTCTAACCCGGGACTGAATCCGACGGCGATGCCGATCGGAAAAACCATCAAGATCCCGCCTCTTCCCGCCGACACGTCCGGCGGCGTGTCCTCAGGCGGCTCGACCGCCGCCGACCCCGCCGTCGGGCTGGGCGAGAAGATCTACGTCGTGAAATCCGGCGACAGCGGGATGTGGGGCGTATCCGAGAGCATGTACGGACACGGAAAATACTACAAGGCGATAGCCAACAGGAATCCGAACGTCGATGCGGCGCGTCTGAAGATCGGGCAGAAGCTCGTCATCCCGCCGCTCGAACAGGCCCAGGCGTTCCTGTCGGGCGGATCGACCAGCGGCGGCCTGACGACCGCCGGCGGAGGAACCGTCGGCGGCTCGACGACGCCGAATCCCACCGTCGGACTGGGCGAGAAGATCTACGTCGTCAAGTCCGGCGACAACGGGATGTGGGGCGTATCGAAGAGCCTCTACGGCGACGGCAAGTACTACACGGCGATAGCCAACAGGAATCCGAACGTCGATTCGGCGCGTCTGAAGATCGGGCAGAAGCTCGTCATCCCGTCCCTCGAACAGGCCCAGGCGTTCCTGTCGGCCGGTTCGTCGATCGGAACTCCTTCGCCCAGGCCGAGTACCGGCCGAACGCCGAAACCGACTCCCAGGCCCACACCGAGGCCGAGACCGACTCCCAGGCCCGCCCCGGCCGCCGGCGATGACGAACCTGACTTCAGCTAAGCGACAGCCGCTGTTGTGACAAAACCGTCCGGACCCGGAGACATTGATGTCTGCGGGTCCGGTTTATATGGTTGAGTATTGTTTTGGCCGCGACGGAATTTCAGGGTAAACTCTCCGGATATCCGCGTTTGTGATTTTGCGCCTTTTCACCCCCTACAGGAAGCCCCGCAACGATATGAGGACTACGCTCGAAAACAGAACGCAGACACGTATGCAAAAGAGTATCCTGACGGTTCTGTCGGCCGCGGCGTGCCTGCTGCTGACCGGCTGCCCCAAGGACCCGATCATCAAGCTTCCGAACCGGATAGGCGAACGGACTATGGTAGTGCCGACTCACCACATGGGAACTGTCTCACAGTTCGCCCGGCTCGTCGGAAGCCGCATGATGCCTGTCCGCGGCTACGGCGTGGTCGGCGGCCTGGGCAAGGACGGTTCGTCGCAGATACCTCCGCACCTGCGAAACTACCTGATCCAGTACCTTCGCCGGCGGAACATTGGCTCACACCGGGCCGGCACTGAGGATCTTCCGCCCGAGCGCATTCTCAGGGATATGGACACCGCGATAGTGGAAATCAGCGGATCGATACCCTCGTGCGCACCCAGGGGCCGACTGTTCGACGTTCAGCTTCGCGGCATCGGCTCGCAGGTTCGCAGCCTGGAAGGCGGCATACTGTACGAGGCCGAACTCCGTCTCGACACCGGAGCGGCGAGCCCGCCGGATCGCGGATCGAAGATCCTGGCCACCGCGTCGGGCCAGGTGTTCGTCAATCCGTTTATCGACGACACCAAGGTCTCCGAGCAGATTAAGCTCCGCCAGGGTCGCGTGATAGGAGGGGGAAAAACCTCCTCCCAGCGGGCCGTCAGCCTGCAGCTTCTGAGTTCTGATTTCAGCCGCGCCGCGGTGATCCAGCGCGTCATTAACGACAGATTCCAGAGGCCCGGCGAACCGAGAGTCGCCAACGCAAAGGACTCGGACTCGATTTCGATCAAGATACCTCCCCAGTGGCGATCCGACTATACGCACTTCCTGGAGTTGGTGATGCACCTGTCGCTCCAGACCGACGGCGGACAGTGGGAGAAACGCGCCCGCCAGGTCGCACACGCCATGACGCTTCCCAAGGCCAATCACGAGGCTCTGTCGCTTGTGATGGAGGCGATGGGGCGCAGGGTCATACCGGTAATAAGCACGCATTACACCAACGCCGATCCGCATATCTCTTATTATTCGGCCCGGGCCGGAATGAGGCTCGGGGACCTGACAGCCGCGCCGGAAGTCATACTCCGAGCGGCCGGCAGTCCGGGAAGCCCGCTGCGAAACGAAGCCTTGAAGGAGCTTGGACGCCATACGAATTACATTCGATCGCTGGGCGTGCTGACGAAAGCCCTCGATGAGCCGGACAGCATCATTGGCATTATCGCTTACGAATCGCTCCTGAAGATGGGGCGAAGCAGTGCGGTGATGACAATTCCTGTCGGAGATTTTCATCTCGATATCGTCAGGTCCAAGGGACCCGGCGTGATCTACGCCACGCAGTCCGAGGCGCCGCGGATCGTGCTGTTCGGAGGCGACATGACGATCGTGCGCCCGGTCTTCCTCGAAGCGCTTCAGGGACTGATCACCGTAAATGGTTCGGCAAAAGACAAATACGTGACAGTGTTCCGCAAAGTCGGGCAGTCCGGCAGGATCAGCCCGGCGTTCAAGATCGCCCCGACCGGCAGGGCTCTCATCAGCGCCCTGGGCTGCGAAGCCAAGAACGGACAGGGTCAGTTAATGCTCCCGGATGTCGGCGATGACGGAAAACCAAAGCGTGACAGTTCGGGTCAGATCGTGTATAAGAGGGCTGACATAAAGGGCCTGGGGCTCAATTACGGGCAGGTGGTGACGACTCTGCACCGCCTGTGCGGGCAGGGTTCGTTGTCGAAAGACGACAATTCGGCGCCCGCCAAGTTCGTGCTCCAGAAGCCCAAGGGACTTCAGGATTTCCTCAGAGGAGCGTCGGACACCGGAAGGCCCAACATAACAGAAGATTGAGACAGAAAACCGACGTCATGGATTGACGTTGCAATAGCCGAAAAATACAATGGCGCACCGGACTGTCGGTCCAAGCCGCACTACGCCGGAGTTTATGGAGAATACCTGGCGATGAAACTGAAAAAGCTGATTATGTGCGGGTTCAAGAGCTTTGTGGACCGCACCGAAATGGAGTTCGATGAGGGAATAAGCTGCATCGTGGGCCCCAACGGATGCGGCAAGAGCAACGTCGTCGACGCGATGAAATGGGTCCTGGGGGAGCAGTCGGCCAAATCTCTCCGCGGAACGGAAATGCTGGACGTTATCTTCAACGGTTCGTCAGCCAGGCGCGCCGCCGGTTCGGCCGAAGTGACGCTGGTCTTCGACAACTCAGACGGCGTGCTGCAGCCGGCGTTCAGCGACGGTTCGGTCAGCGACGTAATCTCAGTCACCAGGCGCCTGTACCGCAGCGGACAGAGCGAATACCTCATAAACAAAGCCCCGTGCCGTCTGAAGGACATCCGCGAGATGTTCATGGACACCGGGCTCGGCAAGGATGCATACAGCGTTATCGAGCAGGGTCGCGTCGAAGCGTTTCTACAGGCCAACCAGGACGAGCGGCGCGCGATATTCGACGAAGCGGCCGGGATAAGCAAATACAAGGCCAGAAAACGGGAGGCCATCAGAAAACTCGATCGCGCCGAACAGAATCTCCTGAGAGTCAACGACGTCCTGAACGAAGTCGAGAAGCGCCTGCGCTCGATCAAGTACCAGGCCGGCAAGGCCCGCAACTACCAGACCTACTCCCAGGAACTCGGCGAGTTGAGGGTCCTGCACCTCCTGGCGCAGTACCACGAGCTTTCGAGCGTCCGCAAGGATCTGCAGGCCAAGATCGACGCCGGAAACGATCGCGCCTCGGCGATCCAGACGCGGATCAATCAGCTCGAAGCCGCCGGAAGCGCCACGGAAATCGAATCGGTCGAGCTCGAACGGGCCGCACGAGAACTCCAGGGCCAGATCGCGTCGATGGACGCACGCATCACAGGCTGCCAGGAGCGGGCCGAGATGCTCGCGCAGAAGGTCACCGAACTCGGCCAGCAGATCGTGGCGATATCGGCCAGGAACGAGGAGCTGGAGGCCAAGATCGCGGCCTGCCGGAAATCCCTCGCCGAAAGCCAGGCGGGTTTGGAGACTACCGAGGGCGACATCGCCCGCCTCGAAGCCCAGCACCAGTCCGTTCGCCAGGAGCACTCCGGCGGCGAGTTGGCGCTGGCGAATCTGCAGAACGAACTGGCCGAGGAGAAGGCCTCTGCGATCGATCTGATGCGGAGAACCGCACAACTCAACAACAACATCCAGGCCTCGACGATCCGCAGCGAGAACCTGACCGCGCGCAAGGAGCGCCTGGAGACGAGGGCCTCCGAACTCGACGAGACGCTCGGCAGCCTGAAATCCGAACAGGCCGAACTCCAGCAGAAAGTCTCCCAGGCCCGCGGCGAAGTGTCCGGAGCCCAGGAGCGCCTGGACAAGACCGACGAAAACTCGCGGAAACTCACCGACGACGAGCAGGCGCTGAGAGTTCGTCTCGCCGACGTCCGCGAAAAGCGCAGCGCCACCGCATCGCGAATCGACGCGATCGCCGAAATGCAGCAGCGTCTGGAAGGCGTATCGGCCGGCGTGAAGAACGTTCTCCAGGCGATCCGTGAAGGACAGCTTCCCTCGATCCGCGGCATGCTCGGTCAGTGCATCGAAACCGACGTCGAGCACGCTCCGATCGTTGAAGCGGCCCTGGCGGGAGCCGATCAGCGGCTTATCGCCGACAGCTTCGAGCAGTTGCGCGCCGATCGCGGTCGAATCAACGAAATCATCGGCTCCAGCGGGGCTGTCGAAATTGTCTCGCTGGACCGAGCTGCTCCCGAGGCGTGCGGCTTCGACGCCGAAGGCTGCCCGCAGGTAATCGCGCGCGCTATCGACTGGGTCCTGTACGATCCGGCGCTCGATCCGGCGATCCGTTCGGTGCTCGGCGGAACCATGGTCGTCGCCACTCTCGACGACGCGGTCACCGCGGCATCGGCCGCGCCTAACGGGATTCGGTTCGTCACCACCGGCGGCGAAGTGCTCGAACCTGACGGTCGGATCAGGATGGGCGCGGCGAATCGTTCGACCGGCGTCATTGCACGCAAGAGCGAACTGGCGGCTCTCGAGGACACCCAACTCACTCTCGACTCGAGCATAGAGTCGCTCGAGGCCCAATGCCGCGACGCGCACGACGAAATCAAGCAGCTCGACGCACGCAGGGCCGCCCTGCGGACAGAGATTAACGAGGCCAACGCACGCCGCGTCAGGCTCGAAGCCAACCTCGCTCAGGTCGACGAGCAGGTCGACCAGGCGTTGCGGACCCAGCCGGTTATCGCCGAGGACATCAAGGGCGTCGAGCAGGACCTGTCGGCCGCCCAGGCCGCCGTGCAGACCGCGACGACCGAACTGGCGGCGCTGCAGGAACAGAGCCGAACCAGGGAAAACGAGTCTGAAAGACTGGAAAGCGAAATCGCCGCCGCGTCGGCCAGGCAGAATTCGCTGTCGTCGCGGCTTACGGAAGTGAAAGTTTCACTCGCGTCGACCGAGCAGAAGAGACTGGCGCTGCGGGAGTCGCTGACGGGTCTGAACCGCCAGAGCGAGCAGATGACCCAGGATCTCGAAGGCGGAAAAAACGAAATCGAACTTCTCCGCGGTCGGCGAAGCGACACCGAGCAGGGCGTCGGAGCCGCACGGGAGGAGACCGACAAGCTCTACAAGCGGCAGCAGGAGCTTAACGTCGAGGCAGCCGATCTCGACGAGACCCGCCAGGGGCTCAAGGAAAAGCACGACGCCGCCCGGCAGGCGCTGACCGATCAGCGCAAGGTCCACGACGAAATCGCCGAGGAGATCAACAATCACCGCGTGAAGCTAGCCCAGGCCGACACGAAGGTCGACAGCCTGATAGCGCGTTCGCAGGACGATCTCGGCATGGACCTCGTCGCGTCCTTCGCCGATTACGAGCACGACCAGGAGCGGGACTGGGAGCAGGTCAGAGTCCGGATCGAGGAGTTGTCGGCCAAGATCAAACGCCTGGGCAACGTGAACCTCGACGCGATCGGCGAGCAGGAGGAGCTGGAGAAGCGTCAGGAGTTCCTGTCGACCCAGCTCAAGGACATCGCCGAAAGCAAGAAACAGCTCAACGACCTGATCGCCCGGATCAACCGCGAAAGCCACGAACTTTTCCTGCAGACTTTCGAACTGGTGCGGGAGAACTTCCAGGAACTGTTCCGAAAACTCTTCGGAGGCGGCCGGGCCGACATCATGCTGACCGATCCTGAGGATATTCTCGAATCCGGAATCGAAATCGTCGCTCGCCCGCCCGGAAAGGAGCTGCGGAAGCTCTCGCTGCTGAGCGGCGGAGAGAAGACCATGACGGCGCTTTCGCTGCTGTTCAGCATTTTCAAGGCCCGCCCCAGCCCGTTCTGCCTGCTGGACGAAGTAGATGCGGCGCTTGACGAGGCCAACACCGAGCGGTTCGGAAACCTGCTGGCCGACTTCGTCGAACACAGCCAGTTCATAGTGATCTCGCACGCAAAGCGGACGATGAGCATGGCCAACGTGCTCTACGGCGTGACCATGCAGGAGCCCGGCGTCTCGAAACGCATATCCGTGAAGTTCGAGGATTCTGGCAGCAAGCTCGACACGGAACTCGAACCGGTTTCGGCGTAACGCTGATCGATTCGAATACCGATCAGGTTCCGGCGCCGCGGACTGTCCTCGGACCAGAAGGACCCGCCGCTGAGGTAAGCCCGATCTCTATTTCATCTTCGTCGCGGTAAAGACCAGTTCGTACTTCTTTTCCGGATCGCACTTGCCTGGGTTGGGGATCAGGAGGAAGTTGTCGGTTACTACCGGCTTGAGATCCGAGTCTTTGATGATCTTGACGTCCTTTACGCGGTGGGGCAGGTAGGCCACGATCGGCCGGCCGCCGCGTTGGGAGCCGTTGGTGTTGATCGGCTTGAAAGTCGCCTCACCGCGATTGGGCTTGATCGTAAACGTGTACTTGCCCTTGTCCTCTGTGAGCTTCTGGTCCCACGCGCAGGTCGCGGGGGCCATTCGTGCGACCCAGGCCGGGTCGCCGTAGAACGCCACGAAGTCGCGGTCGAACTTCAGGCCTTTGGCCTCGCGGCCGGTCGCCGTCGACAGCTTGTGAACCAGCGCGTGATGGTTGGCGAAAAACGCTTCGGTCAGCGTGTAGCGACCCGGCTGCTCTAGAAAAAAGTCCAGGCAGCCCCAGCCGCCGTATCCGAACCAGGTCGGCACGGTGTATCCGACCATCTGGTTGACGCCGGCGGAGTTCATCCATGCAAGGGCCATCGCCTGGGGTGAGTTTATGTGGCCCATGAGGCAGTTGCCGATAGCGAGGTAAACTTTTGGGTTCGGCGAGTTTATGGCGATCTTGCGGCCCTTCGTATCGAGCCCGTAGAGTTGGCCGTCCTTGCAGCGGAACGATCCGTTGCGGTACCGGAATCCGATCTGCCAGTCTTTTTCGGTCGCGTGCCCGGAGGTTACGAACAGCTCGGCCTTGTAGGTGTTGAGCGTGTCGGCCAGTGCTGCGGTGGTGTCGTCGGGGCCCTTTTCCTCCTTGGGCTCGCCGCCGGGGAGTTTGCGGACCATGCGGTTCTTCTTCAATTCGCAATACCACAGGCCCTCGGCGCACATTTCCAGGGCCACGTCCGTTCCCGAAGCGACCTTATTGACAGTGAGGGGCGCGGCGCACTTGGCGATCCGCAGGGCGTTAGATGCGTCATATCCGGTCAGTATGCCCCACAGCAGATCCGTGTACGGATCGTCGTCTAGCTTGCGCGTAAGCTGGTGGACCACGGCGACGAACTTCCTGCTCGCTTCGGCTGGGGTCGCAACGAAACACGCGTATTCCGGGAAGCTCTTCTTCAGAGCGGCCAGCGTTTCGACTGGGGAAGTCTTGTATGTGTGGACTGTGGCGCCGTGTTTGGTATTCAGCGCACCGACAACCTTACCCCAGTCGGCCTGAGCGGAAGTCGCCTCCGAAACGACGATCGCATAACTGTCGGCGGCCCTCGCGGGGGCAGACTGCAGGAACATCGCCGTCGCAATCAGCGCGACGGGGAGAATCTTCAATTGATGTGAGATCATGGAATGCCTTCCTTGCTTATCTGTGCTGAGGTTATCTGCAGTATACCTGAACTCTCTCTCCGCTGTCGATCTCGACTGAGATGTCGGTCAGTGCGTCGAGGAAGTCGGTGATGTTGTCTTGGGTAATCTTGAAATCCATGCCGACCTGGGCCAGTGCGGTGTTGACCTGGTCTCGAACCGCGCCTGGCATCAGCTTGGTCAGCTTCAGCCCGTAGGCGAACAGCCTGATCGGTATTCGTAGATTCACGCGGTCGGTATCTTCGCCGGGCTTCGAGATGATTATGTACAGATACCGCGGCTTGCGGCGCGCCGGAGCCTTGTCGGGCTCAGCGGCGATCGGGCTGGTCGCTTCCAGCAGTTTGTCGGCCTGGTCGACTCCAATCTCGCCCCTGGCCAACATTCCTAGAATTCCTTTGCGGTGTTTTTGCATGGCGGATGTCCGGGTCACTTGTGATAGATCAGAATGTTGTCTCGTTCGTTGTTTATCTCTACGTGCAGGCCTCGCGTCTTGAAAAACAGCATCGCGAACCGCGCGACGGTCTTCAGCAGTTTCCAGACCCCGCGCGGCTGGAGTATCGCCGCGATCAGCAGCAGCGGCGTCATCAGCAGCGTAAGGATCAGCACTACGAGCACTATCAGGATTACCGGAGCGAACGTGTTACGCTTCTTTTGCCCGTCGCGGACGATTCGAACTCGCAATATTGATAGTGGAAAGAACATTTTCTCCAGCGCCTCTGCCCCAGTATCGCCGCTGACCGCTCGAGCTGCAACGTTCGTTTTGCCGGCTTTATGCGTAATCGGGTTGCCCGCCGGCTTGGAATTGCTACAATGCTCCGGCCCGCGAACATGCGCCGGGCTGCTTGTATTTGAACCAGGAAAGGCCAGAACGATGGACGTTAAACTCTCAGACCGACTAGCGCAACTGCCCCCATACCTGTTCGCGGACCTCCGCCGAAAGATAGCCGCCGCCCGTGCTGAAGGCGTTGACGTGATAACGCTCGGCATCGGCGACCCGGACTACCCCACGCCGGGGCCCGTGATCGAGGAGTTGACTCGCGCGGTGTCCGACGAGACCGACATTAACCGTCACCGCTACGGATGCGACGCACCGGCGCCCGAGTTCGCCGAGGCGATTCGCAGCTTCTACAAGCGGCGGTGGGGCGTGGAGCTGGGAGCCGGGCAGGTGGTATGCACCATGGGCTCAAAGGACGCGATCGCCAAGATGGGCATGGCGATCATGAATCCCGGCGACGTCGGGATCATCCCCGAGCCGGGCTATCCGACGTACAACATATCGCACGTGTTCGCCGGCGCTTCGAGCTATCGCGTGCCGCTTCGCCCGGAGAACGACTGGCTGTTCGATTTCGACGAAGTGCCCGCCGAGATCGCCGAAAAAGCAGCGATTCTCTGGCTGAACTACCCGAATAACCCGACGTGCGCGACCGCAAGCCTGGAGTTCTTCGAGAAGGCTGTCGCCTTCGGCCGCAAACACAACATCCTCATCGCCCACGATTCGGCGTACAGTGAAAACACCTACGACGGCTACAAGGCCCCCAGCATTCTACAGGTCGAAGGAGCCGACGACACGGCGGTCGAGTTCTTCTCACTGTCCAAGGCGTTCAACATGACCGGATGGCGCGTCGGATGCGTCGTCGGCAACGCCTCGGCGGTCAAAGCCCTCTCGACGGTGAAGGACAATATCGACAACGGCACGCTGCGGGCGGTTCAGTTCGCCGCGGCAAAGGCCCTGGACACCGCCGAAGAGATCATCCCCCCTATCTGCGAAGTATACAAGCGGCGGCGCGATATGGTTGTCGACACCCTCAACGCCAACGGGTGGAGCATCGAGAAGCCCGAATCGACGATCTACATCTGGGCTCCCGTTCCCGACGGATACGACGGCAAGAGCGGCGATTATGCGGCGGATCTGCTGGAGAAGGTCGGCGTGGTCGTAACGCCCGGGCGCGGATACGGCGAAACCGGCGAAGGATTCTTCCGCATCTCGCTGACGTACCCCGACGCAGTCCTGAAAGAAGCGCTCGATCGCATGATCAGCATGAAGAAATAGAGCCCGGGGTCGTCATGGAAGTCCGAATGGAACATACCGAGGGTTTCGCCCGCAAGGCCGAAGTCCTTCTCGACAACGAGTCGCTGATAGTCTGCGACGGCGTCAGCACTCCCGAGGCGCGGCGCCGCCCCGGCGTCCTGGACAACGTGCGGTTCAGCTATCCGTCGCTCGAAGGGTTCCAGTGGCCCCAGGCGATCAGGGACAATCCCAGCAACCGGGTGCGACTCGAACACGTTCGCGGATGGTCCTATGTCGGCTTCGGACGAGTGCTCTCGATCATGCCGGTCACCATCGACTTCGGAATGATCCAGTTGGAGGATCCCAACTGGTCCGACGACGAGTCCCTGGCCGGCGAGTACGTCAAAGTCATGATCGACAGGCTCGACATGAGTATCGACGACGGCGAGCAGTGGCCTGAAGAACTGAAGTAACGCGGGAGATCAATTGTGACAGCCGGGCGGACCGCTTACATAGCTCTGGGCGCCAACATGGGCGATCGGACCCAAACGCTTCGCGCGGCGGTCGAGATGCTCGATCGGAGCCGGGGCGTTTCGGTGATCTGCGTCTCGGAGATGATCGAGACCGAACCGGTCGGCGGCCCGGTCGACCAGGGCGACTACCTGAACGGCGCGGTCGAGATCGAAACATCGCTCGAGCCGCGCGAGTTGCTGGCGGTGCTGCAGGATATCGAGCGGCGCCTCGGCCGCGACCGACGATCCGAGCAGCGATGGGGGCCGCGGACATGCGACATGGACATCCTGTTGATCGGCGACCTGATGATTGACCGCCCCGAACTTACAATACCGCATCCGCGAATGCATCAGCGGCTGTTCGTACTGGCTCCGCTGGGCGAAATCGCCGGCGATGCGGTCCATCCCGTGCTCGGCCGGACGATCTCGCAACTGCTGGCGGATCTCGAACAACGGAGCGGCGCATGAGCGCAAAGCTGATCAGCATCATAGGCCCCCCGGCTGTGGGCAAGACCACCCTGGCCCGCTGTCTGTCTGAAGATGCCGGAGCATCGCTCATATTCGAGGATTTCGAGGGCAATCCGTTCCTCGCCGACGCCTATCTCGAGCGAAACGAAGCTCGCCTGCCGGCCCAGTTGCACTTCCTGTTGTCTCGGGTCGAGCAGTTGTCGTCGGAGAAATGGCCCGCTGACGGGCTGGTTGTCAGCGATTACGGTTTCTGCCAGGATCGGATCTACGCCGAGGCGATGCTCACCGACGACGAGATGTCCCTCTACAATCGACTCGCCGCTCGCCTCGAACGCTACGTGCATCCCGCCGACGTGATCGTGCATCTCGACGCGCCGCAGTCCGTGCTCAGGGAGCGTATCGCCGTCCGCGGACGGGAATACGAAAAAGCCATGACCCCGGAGTTTCTGACTCGGATGCGAATGGCGTATAATAACATCGATCGGACGTCCGGTTGTCCGGTTATCCGTTTCGACACCGCCGCCGGCGACTTGCGCGAACCTGACGTTCGCGGTGAGTTGACAGCTCAGATACGCGGCCTACTGCCATGAAAACAGCTCGGGAAATCGCCGAAGTTCGCCGGATAGTGTCCGAGGCGCGCGCCGCGGGCCGCACCGTTGGTTTTGTCCCCACAATGGGCGGTCTGCACGAAGGCCACCTGAGCCTGATCGACGCGGCCCGGGCCGAATGCAGTTTTACCGTCGCCAGCATTTTTCTGAATCCCACCCAGTTCGCCCCGAGCGAAGATCTCTCCACGTATCCGCGCAGCATAGAAGCCGATCTGGACGCATGCCGGACCCGCGGCGTCGATCTGGTGTTCATCCCTGAAGTCGAAACGATGCACCGCGGCGACGCACTTACGACTGTGACAGTAAGTCGCTTAACGGAAACCCTTTGCGGGCGAAGCCGGCCAACGCATTTCGCCGGCGTTTGCACAGTGGTGACAAAACTGCTGAACATCGTAGCGCCCGACAAGGCCTTCTTCGGACAGAAGGACTACCAGCAGTTGGCGATTATCGCGCAGATGGTCTGCGACCTGGACATCCCGGTTGAGGTCAAATCGTGTCCGATAGTCCGCGAACCCGACGGCCTGGCGATGAGTACGCGGAATCAGCGCCTCAGCCCCGAGGCCCGCCTGCAGGCGACTGTGCTGCACCGAGCGTTGACTCTTGCACGCGAGCAGATACGCCAATCCCGCCCCCCGGCGTCGGAGGTCATCGCCTCGGCGCGAGCCGTGATTCAGAACGAAGCGCCCGCCGGCGAACTGGATTATCTGCAAATTGTCGATCCAAAGACGCTGCGAGACGTAGAAACTACTGACGACGGAGTTCTGATCGCCGTTGCGGTCAAATTCCCCGGCGCCAGGCTTATAGATAATATGTTGGTGGACTCTACAGCCCCGAGGCAATAGAATCGGCGCCATACACAGGAGTGAGAGTAGTGCTGCTGAAAATACTAAAAGGCAAGATACATCGAGCTAGTGTGACCGAGGCGATGATCGATTACGTCGGCTCGATAACGATCGACCGAGACCTTCTCGACGCCAGCGGAATCCTCCCCGGACAGTGCGTCCTGGTCGCCGATATGACCGACGGAGCCCGATTCGAAACCTACGTTTTCGAAGGTGAGCCCGGAAGCGGCGTGATTTGCATCAACGGCGCCGCGGCCCGGCTGGTCAACGTGGGCGACGAGGTGATAATAATGGCTTACGGTTATATGGCGCCCGAAGAAGCGCGGAACTTCAAGCCGGACGTCGTATTGGTCGACAAATCTAACAAGATAACCGAGAAACTGTGATACCGGACCCGTTCCGGAAGGCATCAGATGCTTCAGACCATAATTGACTTTGGCGAAATTAATTTGTTTGGCCTGAGCCTGACTCCGCGGATATACGGGTACGGGCTGATGCTCGTGCTGGGCTTCATCTCGGGAATCTGGCTGGCCCATTGGCGCGCCAAACGCATGGGCGAGAATCACGAAACCGTCACAGTCGTCGGCATTTTGTCCCTTGTCGGCGGAATAGTCGGAGCCCGACTGGCGTTCATTATCCAGAACTGGAGCCAGTTCGCCGATTCCCACAAGGGCCTTTCCGCGATAATCGACGTGACCTCCGGCGGGCTGATCTACTACGGCGGCGTGCTGCTGGGGACGCTTATGGTCGTCGTCTACCTGCACGCAAAAGGAGCCTCAATCAGGCGGTATCTGGACATAGTCGCCGTAAGCCTGATGGTCGGCCTTGCGTTCGGACGCGCCGGCTGCTTCCTGAACGGATGCTGCTACGGCGGACGATGCAGCGGGGCCTGGCCTCTGGCCGCGAGATTCCCGATGTACTCCAAGCCGCTGCTGAAGTTCGACGGACGCGAAAACCCCTATTCCGCGGGGAACCAGGGCGCCTCTCCGCCGTATGCTCACCAGTTGGAGCAGCGGGCGATCGAACTCCACAAGCGGGGAAAAGAGGATTCAGCCGCCCTGGCGGCGACCGAGAAGTTCGACGGACTGATCAATCCGGACCCCGCACTGGTCGACGGGACGGCGATACCCCGCATGGCGCCGTACATGACAGACGGAAAGAAGGCCTACGCCCCGGTGCTTCCTCTCCTGTCGCCAAGCGCATTTTCCAAAGAGCAGATCCGTATCGCCGAGGCCAGCCACGCTCTTCCGATCCGTCCGGCCCAGGCGTGGGGGTTCTTCAACGCGCTGCTGCTGGCGGCTCTGCTGTGCGCGTTCTTCCGCCATCGCAGGCGCGAGGGGCAGGTCTTCGCGGTGCTGCTTATCATCTACCCGATCACCAGATTCCTGCTGGAGGGCATACGGACCGACACCGCCCTGCACTATGGAATGACTCACAATCAATACACCTCGCTGGCGACAGTCGCCGCGGGGATTTTCATGATGTTTGTCATAAGCAAACTGCCGCCCTGCGCCGGGCCGACCTGGGCTCAGCGACTGGAAGCTCGCGCCGGGGACGACTCCCGGGCTTCGGCGGCGAAACGCGACAAACGCAAACGCTGACTGTGCTCTGAAATAATGGAGGCTTCAATATGAAGCGATTTAGTGTTGTTGTAATGGCGACCGCGGCGTTATTGGCGTCGCAAGCCCGGGCCAAGAGCCCCCAGGAGATCTTCGCCGAGAACTCCGGAGCGATGGGGATTGTGGAAATGAACATCGACGCCGGAGACGGCCCCGACAAGATCGTAGGACCCGGGATATGCATCCACCTCGATCAAGAGGGACGGGCGATCTTCCTGACCACCGCTTTCGGCATCCAGACCCCGCTCGACGGCGTCAGCGGTCTGACAGTGAGACCCAGCGGTTTGGACACGAAGAAGACTCCCGCTTCGGTGATGGGCGTGGACCCCGTAACCGGGATGGCGTTTGTTCGTACGACTACGGCGACCAAGTGGACCAAGGTCCAGTTTGTGGGCAAACGCAGCGGGCTGAAGATCGGCCAGCAGGTCGTTTCGATAGGCGTCCAGAACGCTTCCAGCGGGCATGAGCCGTATCTCGGCGTGGCCTATGTTTCGGGAAGAGTCCGAGTGCCGGAAGTGCTCTATCGCGTTACCGGCGGAACGCTTACGGCGACCTGTTCGGCGGTGTTCAATCTGGATGGCAAAGTAGTTGGCATTGTCGCCCGCCAGTTGCCCACCACGTACCAGATGATGACCCAAAGGGGCCAGACATATGTCGGCATGACCGGACAGGATCAAAAGAGCTACTTCCTGCCGATCGACGAGTTCGCCGACAGCCTTGCGTCAATGCCGTCGCCGGGTGCTCCCAGACGCAGGGTTTGGACTGGGGTGGTGTCGTATATACCTGTAACCGACGACGACGCCAAGACATACGGCGTCAAGGTTCCCGCGATCATGCTGGGGAAGGTCGTGAAAGGCGGACCGGCCGACAGGGCCGGCCTGAAAGAACGCGATCTGGTGATCGGACTCGCTGGAAAACAGCTCGAGAAATTCGCCACACCCTCGCTTGTCGGCAAGCGGTTCCTCAATCAGTTGCAGACCATGGCGTTCAACGGCACAAAACAGGCGGCGCTGACCTTAAAACGCGGCGAGAAGGAGTTTTCCGCCAATGTGGCGCTGGTGCCGATACCCAAACAGGCCTATGAGGCCGAGCGGTACATCTGCAAAGAACTGGGCTTGGCGTTCAGGGAGAAAGTCCCGCCCGACAGCTACACTGATACAAGCCCCACCGCCTCGGTTGAGGGGCTGATCGTAATCGCAGCTCCCGAGAAAGGCCCCGGCGGACGTGCGGGCGTCAGAAGGGGAGACCTGCTGATTCAAATCAACGGCGAAACGGTGACGACCGTACTGGGAGCGCGGGACTTGATGGGCAAGGCTCTGGCCGGAGCTCCGAGCAAGGCTATCGTGCTCATGGTCCAGCGAGGCGACAAGACCTATCCCATAAGCGTCACTCGCACCAGGAATTGAGTCTGGAGATTAGCTCATGAGATCACTCCTTGCCATAGCGGCGTGCCTGGCGGCCATTTCGACCGCGTGCGGGCAAGACACGCCCAAACCGGACCCGAGCGCTGACCAACTGGCCGCAAGATCGCTGCATCACAGCGTCTTGCTGCTGAGGAATGCTTCCAACAAGCCGATCGCCCGCGCGGCGCGCATGGTCGCCCTCGCCGAGTTCGCGCGCCGCCTGGCGCCCGACGACCCGGACATCAACAACACCATCGCGTACATGTCCCTTGTGCGAAAGAAAGAAAAGGACCTGGCCAAATCGCTGGCCAAGAGCCTTTCGGCCAGAAGATCGGATCACGCGCTTGGGCTGCAGTGGCTCGCGGCGGAGATGAAGCTAAGGCAGGACGCCCAGTCGAGATCGGAGTTCCTGAGCGGCGTTGTCGGCGACGAGAAGCGGGCGCCCGAACTGCGGGCCGCTTCGGCGGTGCACCTGGCCGACATCCTGATCGGACAGGGATTTCGCAAAGAAGCCGGACAGGCGTTCGAGACCGCCGTCAAGCTCGATCCGTATCTGCCGGCGGCTCTTTCGGGACAGCTGGCGCTTGCCGACAAGGCCGACCCCGCGGATCGCGCAAAAATATGGGTCCGCGAACTGACGGTCAATCCGCATTCGATCGGGCGCGCGGTGCAGCTCGGGGGCGTGTTGGACGCGGCGGGATTGTACACAGAAGGCGCCCGATTTTATAACTACGCGTGGAAGACCGGCAAACGCCTGGGATTGGGGCGAAAGGCCGGGCTCGATTTCGCCGTCCAGCACTGCAACGCCCTGTTGAACGCCGGGGAGTACAAGAAAGCCTCAGAGATCTACGGGCCGATAAGCAGGAGATTCTCAGGCAGCGTTCTGCTCAGGGTCCTGTTGATAGAAGCATGCAACAACAGCGCTCAAAGCGAAAGGGCCAAGCTCTACATCGGAGAAATCGAAGCCATCTTCGCACCGAAGACCACCAGCGGCACTCCTGACGCCTCGGCCGCGGCGGAACTGGCGTGGCTCTATCTGATAACCGGTTCGAATATCCAACAGGCGCTCGATTACGCCAGGCGAGCGTCGCTGCTGAAACCCAGAGACCCCGACACCGTCCGGGCGATGGCCGCCGCTCAGCTTGTATCCGGACGACCCGCGATCGTGAAAACCGGACGCGACGCCCTGAAGAAACTCGCCGACAAGGACGTTTTCGCCGCGGCGTTTCTCGCCGAGCATTACTTCCGCGTCAACAGAGACGCCGACGGCGAGAAAATGCTGCTCTCGGGCCTGGCGCTGAGTCGAAGCGGGCAGGCCGCAAGAAGACTTCGCGCACTGGCGAAGAAGCACGGCATAGCCGTACCTGACGCCGAGGGAAGCGCGGAATTGAAGGCACTGGCCGACAGCATCCCCGAAAGCCTGCTGGAATTCGGTCTTGCGCCCGAGAAATCGCTGACGCTGAAGTTGACTTGCCCTGAGCGAATAGACGCCGGAGTCGGTATCGTTGTCCGGGCCGAACTTGCAAGCAGCCATGCCGGACCGCTGGCTGTGGGGCTGGGCGGCATGGTTCCAGCCGTCGTCAGCTTCGATGTAACCGCCAAGGGACGCGGCAAAGCACAGTTCAAAGACGTCGTAAGACTGGTCATGCCGGCGGGACGATATCTCCGCAAGGGACAGAAAACCTCCGTCTCCGGACGGATTGACGTCGGCAAGCTGCACAAGTTTCTGTCCGCCCATCCGTTGGACGATTTCGAACTTACGATCTCACCGAGACTCGTCGAACCCGGAGCCGCGGCGCCAGGCGGGTATCAGACCGGACCGTCGGCTCTGGCGTCGTCGAAGCCGGCCAAGACCACCCGCGTCAGCATTCTCGGCAAGTTCGATCAATCCAAAACGGATTCGTGGCCAAGCAGGTACACCCGCAGCTTGTCGCTTATCATGGGCGATCTGAGAGTCGAGGATCTCAAGGTCAGGATGCGGGCGGCCAATCAGATAGCCTCCCTGCTGGTCCTCAGCGACGGCATGGAGTCCGGGAAGCTCTCGCCGCCCCGGGATCTTGTCGGGCGGATCGATCGCGACACATTTGTCCTGATGGCCGCCGAGGTCCTGAAGAACCCAAACGACGCGGTCCGCGCCGAGATGCTGTCGGCATTGGGACAGGTCAAACTCGACGCGCCGATAATCAGGAATCTCGCCGTCACGATCAAAGATCCGAGCGCCCTGGTTCGTTTCCGCCTGGTTGAACTCCTGGGAGCCTCAGGCCTGTCAGGACAGGAGCCGATCATCAACCACTTCACCAAAGACAAGTACGATCTTGTCGCCGACCTGGCCAAAGCGATGCAGACAGGGCCTAAACTGCCCGCACGCCCTTTGGGACGCTGATCGCTTTCGGCGTTCGGGTCGCCGGTGGCGCGCTTGCCGAACAGCAGAACGACGAAACTGCTGGCCAGAAAACCGATTACCGCTCCGACCGCCATCCCGATCGGTGCCCCGACGCCTATTCCAGGATTGCCCGCATCGAGACCTCCGAGGACTCCGCATACGATCATGAGCCCGCCGCCGAAGATCAGCGGGAGCATTTGGTGCAGAAAACTCAGCAGCTTTCGCATTGACTCCGTCTCCTTGGTCTTACCAGCAGCTAAGCGCGAACCTTACGCCGATTGTATCTCCAGGGGGTACTGTCACAAGCAGTTTCCCCAGTCTGCAGACAACCAGACACGGCGAAGTCGACATGGCATATTTGTCTTGTCCAGCCGGCCGGCAAGTGTAGAATAAAGTAGGCGTCTGGAGACAGACAATGGAAAGTGGCGTCGCATATGTGACCGGATCAGAGCAAATCAGGCCCAGAGGATTCACGCTGCTTGAACTGCTTGTCGTAATCGCCGTTATAGCTTTGTTGGCGATGATGCTCGCTCCTTCGTTCCACGGGGCTCAGAAGCTCGGTCGGGATCTGGTCTGTCGGAATAATCTCAGAGAGCTGGCCGGCCTGCTGCAAAAGGGCTCCAACGGCGACGGTGTTCTGCCGTCGGCCAACTCGTGGTTCGGCTACATCGTAAGGCACAACGCCGGCCAAATGCTGGTCTGCCCCGAAGACGATCAGGAGATGGACCTCGAAGAACATGAGGACACGGCCGACCTGTACATTGTCCAGAACACCAACCTGTTCTCGAATCTCCAGGACGTCATCACGCTGGGGCGATCGCTGGAGGACAATCAGATCCTGGTCAACCCGCCCGGTATTGCGGGCGACCATGGTTGGAACCCGCCGGACCCGGAGGGCAACCAGACGCTTATCTGCATCGATGACGACGCGGCGATCATGGTCACCCACGGCGACAGCACTGTCATAGAATCGATCGATCCGCCCGGCGACGGAGGGCTGTGCGGCTCGGAGCACTGGATCTGTATCGACGACGGGAGTCCGAACTGGCGAAGCGGACTGACGGCCACTCTCCAGTCAGTGAGAAATACGAAGAAGTCGGCGATGCAGACCGCGGACCCAAGGGTCCTGATGCGGTTGACCGGGCGACAGTACGCCGGAATTATTGAACCGCCGTATACTGTGGGAACACAACGTGCGTCATACGGCATGAGCACGGCGGTGGACAGCGAGTCGCCGCGCCCGGGCCAGTTGATGCTCGTGGAGTACGATTCGTCAGTAGTTCGTCTCAGGGGCAACTTCACCGACCTCGACGAGTCGCTGCGTCCGCGGCACTACGGACGCGCCAACTACGTGTCCACCGACGGCAACGTCTCGTCCATGACGCCCGAAGAACTCGAACAGGAGTTGAACGGCTCGGCGAACATGGGGATATGGAGCCCTTGACACGTACTTTCAGAAAATCACCATGAGCTCCGGACAGGTCGCAAAATTAGTGGTGTTGGTCTTGGTTCTGACAGTTGCTGCTGTGGCGTTCTGGCCCGACCGAGCCGATCCGAACTCAGAGGACGCCGAAGAACGCCTGCGGGCAATCGCCCAACTCAGCGGGCGAACAGACGACGAATCAACAAACACGCTCCTATCACTGACTGGCGACCCCAAACCCCACGTCGCGATAGCGGCGGTTAAGGCTATCGCGGCGGCCCCGAGATTCAGTCATGCGCCGCTTCAGAGAGTCCTTTCCCGAGCCGACAGCAGCCCTCCCGCGAGGGCGGAAGCCGCGGCGGCTCTCGGGAAATGCCCGAAGGCTGACGTGGAAGTCTCGGTCCTGACGAAGATACTGGTCTCCAAAACACAAGACCCGCAGGTTCGCGCCGGAGCGGCCAGAGGGCTCGCTCGCCGACGCGATAAAACGGCCTTGAATGAACTGGTCGAAGCCCTGGAGGACACCGACCCTCGCGTGCGTCTCTGGGCGATCACCGCCATCGGGCGCACCACCGCCCTGAGGTTTGAATACGACGCATGGACCTCGCCGGCAAAACAGCAAGACGAGCTGCGATTCATCAAAGAGACCCTCCGCCGGAGGACCAGCTACAAGTAGCGCCGAACCGTCAGGCCGGTTCATCGGCACCGCCCCAGGCTCTTATCAGCCTCCCGACCGTCAGGCCCTGGACCAGGACGGCGAACGCGACGACGACGTACGTCATGGTTACGATCAGGTCGCGGCATGGCGCGGTTTGCGGGATCGACAGGGCCAGGGCCACCGATATCCCGCCTCTCAAACCGCCCCAGGTCATTATCGCGACGGTTCGCGCCCGTCCGGTGCCGACGGCCATCACGCCCGCCCCGACAGTCAGCATTCGCGACAGCAGCACCAGCGGAACGGCGAGCAGACCGGCGAGCATGTACTTGCCGTCTGCAGACAGCACCAGCACCTCAAGTCCGATCATCACGAACAGGATCGCGTTGAGTATCTGATCGATAAGCTCCCAGAACAGGAACAGGCGCTCGCGGGTGACTCGGCTCATTCCAAGGCGCCGGTCGGTGTTTCCGATCAACAGACCGGCGGCGACCATGGCAAGCGGTCCGGAAGTGTGAATCCGTTGGGCAAGCGCGTAACCGCCCATTACCAGCGCGAGAGTCACCAGAATCTCCACGTGGTGGTTGTCGATGCTCTTGATTATCCGAAACGCCATGTATCCTATGAGCAGCCCGAAGACAATCCCGCCCACCGCCTCGATGAGGAATAGTCTGGTCACCCAACTGACACTCGCCTGCTGGCCCTTGGCGACTTCCATCACCGAGACGAACACCACCACGCCGATCCCGTCGTTGAACAGCGACTCGCCGGAAATCTTGGTCTCCAGCGATCGCGAAGCTCCCACGCGTTTCATTATCCCCAGGACGGCGATCGGGTCGGTCGGAGAGATCAAGGCCCCGAACAGCAGGCAGTATATCCAGGGAATCTGCAGCGACATCAGCGAAGACAGCCCCAGGACAAGTCCGGCGACAAGGAACGTCGAAGCCGCCGTGCCGAACGTGGCGTACGTGGCGATCTGCCACTTGTGCTCGTACAGGTCGTTGAGCTGAACGTGAAGCGAACCGGCGAACAGCAGCAGTCCGAGCATGACCTTCATCATCACCTCGTCGAAATGCATGTCCTCGACCAGGCCGCGTGCGACTTCCCTGATGTGATGCCCGACCTGCAGCGGCAGGGCTCCCAGCCCCAGCAGCACGAGAGAAATAACGAAACTCCCGAGCATCAACGCGATCGTCGGCGGCATCTTCAGCCACCGGTGATTGACGTAACTCAAGGCCGCCGCCAGCGTCAGCAGGACCGCAACTGTCTCAAAAACACCCATCTGACGAATCCTTTCGCTAATGAGTGTATCGTCGGGTGAAAGGATTGCCAGCATCTTGCAACTTGACCGCCGGTAGCCTATCTTAATGGCGAGTTGTCGGCGACGTGGCTCAGCGGCGCACAGGAACACCATTTTAACAGAAAGGATAAGAGATATGCCTCAGCGAGTATTGAAGGTCGGAATCATCGGCGGCGGCGGCGGCGCGTTTATCGTTAACCCCCACCAGAAAGCAATTCACTTCGACGGAACGCGGCGAGTAACCTGTGCGGCCCTGCACCAGGACCCCGAAGTCGCCATGAGCGAGGCCGAAAACTGGGCATACCCCATCAAGGGCTATCCCACGTACGAGGAGATGATCGAAGATCAGGCCAGGCTGCCGATCGGCGAGAGAATCGACTACGCCCTGATCGTGACGCCCAACTTCGTGCACTTCGACCCGGCGATCAAGCTGGTCAAGGCCGGCATCCCGGTCTTCTGCGAAAAGCCGATCACCGTCAATTCCGGCGAGGCCGAGGAACTGGCGGCCGCGGTCGCCGAAAAGAACGTCCCGTTCGGCATCGCACATACGTATCTGGGCCACTGGTCAAGCTGGCTGGCCCGCTGGATCATCACCAGCGGCAAGCTCGGCGCGGTGCGCTGGTGCGATTCGTACTACCTCCAGGGCTGGCTGGCCACGCGGCTCGAGGAAGACGGACAGATGCAGGCCTCGTGGCGAACCGACCCGAAGATGGCCGGCGCCTCCTGCTGCGGCGGCGACATCGGCACCCACGCCTACATGCAGCTTCGGTTCCTTACCGGGCTGGAAGTCACCGGCGTGCGCGGAATGATCGAGACTTTCCTCGAAGGACGCCAGCTCGACGACCACTTCACAACCTACTGCACGCTGTCCAACGGCGGGCGGGCCTTGATCCGAGCGACCCAGATCGCAATCGGCAACAAGAACAACATGGGCATCGAAGTGAACTGCGAAAAAGGCTCGCTGGTCTGGAAGCAGGAAGAGCCCGAGCAGATCATCATCCGCCTGCCCGGCGAACCGGATCGCACGTACTGGCGCGGCGAAGTCGGCGATTCCGACAGCTTCCTGGGCGAGATCCCCGGCTGGGTCGCCGCGGAAGCCACGATCCCCTCGGGACACGGCGAAGCGTTCCACGACGCTTTCGCACGCCTGCACCGCGAATTCGAAAAGGACGTCCGCAAGTACAACGCCGGCGAACCGTTCGAATGCGACGGGAGCAAGTACGCCAACATCGGCGACGGCGTGAAGCACATGAAGTTCGTGGAGGCGGCCGTCCAGAGCGCCAACAACGGCTCGCAGGTCGTAGACATGTAAGCGCCCTGCGGCGAAAGAAACTCAATCCAGGCCCGCCCCGGCGCGATCCGGGGCGGGCTTTCTTTATCTTTGCTTATCTTTCACCCAAACGCTTGTAACCCGCGGATTTCAGAACTAGAATACTAACGTATGAAGGGCATCAGACAACTCGGGGCGGCGGCGGGCGCGATTCTGATTGTCGCGGCGTCCGTATTCGCGCAAACCACACGCCCCGCTTATCGACCGGCTCCCGAAGGGGCCCGCATCACCAGCGAAGGCTGGATGGCTCCGCGCGTGCGGAAACATCCGGCCCCGAAGCTTCCCGACGAAGTCACCAAGGCGTTCATAATCGACATCCGCGACCCCGGCGGGATCACGCTTACGACCCTGGAAAGCGTTGAACGCAAGATCACGCTGTGCAAAGGCAGGGGCGCCGAACTGGTGATCATGGATCTTGACACTCCCGGCGGAAGGTCCGACGCGATGGAGGGCATCTGCGACCTGATCACCAAGGAGCTCAAGGACGTCTACACCGTGGCGTTCGTTAATCCTCGCGCGATAAGCGCCGGGGCGATAATCTCGCTGGCGTGCACGGAAATCGTAATGACTCCCGGCAGCCGGATCGGCGACTCGATGCCGATATTCGCAACCGGCCAGGAGATGCCGGAGAAGCTGCGCGGCAAGATCGAGACCAACGCCAGAACGCTCACCCAGGCGCTGGCCGAACGCAACGGACACAACATCGACCTGTGCGAAGCGATGATAACCAGCACGCGCGAGATGTGGCGAATTCGGAATCGAAAGACGCGCGAAGTCAGAGTCGTCGACCCCGACGGGCAAAGCTGGCGCAGACTGGTGGCCAACTGGCCCGGCACTGAGGCCACCACCGCCGAAGACGCCGAACTGGACTGGGAGTTCATCAGGGCCATCGATCGCAAGAAGGACGTCGGGTTGGTGATGCTCACCGACACCGAGGCTCTCAAGTGCGGATTCATCGATCACGTGTTCGACGATCTCGACGGACTGAAGAAACATTACAACATCACCGCGACGCCGATCAGACTCGAAGACAACTGGTCCGAAGACCTCGTGGCGTTCCTGACCAGCCCGGCGCTGACCGGGCTCCTGATGACGCTGGCGGTCATGTGCGTCTACATGGAGTTCAACACGCCGGGATTCGGAATCGCCGGCGGTACTGCGATAGCGTGTTTTGCGGTACTCTTCGGCAGCCATTATCTGATCGGACTGGCGCAGTGGTGGGAGGTCGGACTGTTCGGGCTGGGACTCGTGCTGATCGCCGTAGAGGTGTTCATCATACCGGGATTCGGCGTAGCCGGCGTAAGCGGGATACTGTGCTGCGTAATAGGATTGATGGCGATGGTGGTGCCCAACGCGCCGACCGAGTTGCCCTGGCCGCAGACGGACCTGGACTGGGAGTGGTTCGCGCCGGGACTTTACGCACTGGGGCTCGGATTCGCCCTCGGCGTGATCGGGGCGGTTATCCTGGCGCAGTATCTGCCGAAGATCCCGATCGCCAGCCGCCTGGTGCTGGGCTCGGCGCAGGCCGCTGGCGATGCGCCGGCGACCGCCGACGCGCCGATCATGCACGTCAAGGTCGGAGACACCGGAGTGGTCGAAACGGTGTGCAGACCGGTGGGCACAGTGCGTTTCGGAAACGAATTGTGTGACGCGACGGCCGACGGAACGACTATAAGAACCGGCGCAAGAGTCCGCGTTGTAAAGCGGACGGGCAATCAACTGATCGTCGAGGAAGCATAGATGGGACCGGTAATGACAGCGATGCTCCTGATAATTGCGGCGATGGTGCTGGCTTTCCTGGAGATCCTCACGCCCAGTTTCGGACTGCTTGCGATCAGCGCCATCGGCTCGCTGGCGGCCGCGATATGGGTGGCCTTCTCGCACGCCCCGTGGCTGGGCTGGACCGTGCTGGTTTCGTCGACAGTTCTCGCCCCGGCGTACATGACGCTGCTGGTCCGCTTTTTGCCGCACACGCCGATAGGCAAGCGTATGTTCCTGGCCAAGGCGCCCGACGGGACGGGGCAGGGAACGCCCGATGCCGAGATGTTTGACAAGATGATCGGCAGGACGGGGGTCGCCGCGACGCTTCTGCGGCCGGGGGGAATGGTCCTGATAGGCGGTGACCGACTGCCGGCCCGGGCCGAAACCGGAATGATAGAAAAAGACACGCCCGTCAAAGTGGTGGGCGCCGACTCAATGAACGTAATCGTACGCAAAGCCGACACGGACGCATGAACGCTTCGCACATGCGCATCGAAAGGAAAATACTATGACACTGGCGACGTTGATGACACTGGCCGAGGAGTCCATAAGCATACCCGCTATCGTCGGGTTGGTGATCCTCCTTGTAATCGTAATCATATTCCTGGCGCTGTTTCTGCCTCTGTTCGGGCTTTGGATCCAGGCCCTGTCGGCCCACGCGAACGTCGGGATACTCCAGCTTATCGGCATGAGGCTGCGAAAGGTCCATCCGTCTACTATCGTGATCGCGCGCATCCAGGCCGTTCGCGCCGGAATCGACCTGAACACCGAGCAGCTCGAAACGCACTTCCTCGCCGGCGGGCGTCCGATGAACGTCGTGCGGGCCCTGATCGCCGCCAACCGCGCCAACATAGAGCTGGAGTGGCAGCTCGCCACGGCGATCGACCTGGCGGGGCGAGACATACTCGAAGCCGTCCAGACTTCCGTTAACCCCAAGGTCATCGACTGCCCCAACCCCGCGACGGGAAAGGTCAGCGTCGACGCGGTCGCCAAGGACGGCATCCAGGTCCAGGCCAAGGCCCGCGTGACCGTACGGGCGAACATCGACCGCCTGATCGGCGGAGCGACCGAGGAGACGATCATCGCACGTGTCGGAGAGGGCATCGTCACCACCATCGGATCGGCGGAAACATACAAGGCCGTCCTGGAGAACCCCGACCTGATCTCCAAGGGCGTGCTCGACAAGGGGCTCGACGCCGGAACTGCGTTCCAGATCCTCTCGATCGACATAGCAGATGTCGACGTCGGCGAGAACATCGGCGCCAAACTCCAGGCCGACCAGGCCGAGGCCGACAAGCGCCGCTTCCAGGCCGAAGCGGAGAAACGACGCGCAATGGCGATGGCCCAGGAACAGGAGATGGCCGCCCTTGTCCGCGAGAACCGCGCCAAGGTCGTGCTCGCCGAAGCGGAGATTCCACTGGCGATCGCAGAGGCGTTCCGCAACGGTTCGCTGGGAGTGATGGACTACTACCGCCTGCGGAACATCCAGGCCGACACCAAGATGCGCGACAACATCGGCGGCGGCGAGAAACCCAAAGACGATAAGAACTAGCGAAAGATCATGAATCCACCGGCATACATAACTCTGGCCGAAGGCGAATCCAGTTGGATCGAGATAGCGGCCTTCCTTCTGTTCATGGTAATCGCGGCGATCGGTTCTGCGATCCAGAAATGGTCCGAGAAGAACAAGCAGAAAGAGGCGGCCGCCCCCAAGCCCAAGCCCAAACCCCAGCCCGAGGCCAGGGGGAGGCTGAAGATCGACCTTCAGCCGGCCCGGTCGGCCCGGTCCGCGCCGCCGCCGGCCCCGCGGCAGCGAAATGCGTCCGCCGCACAGTCTGCCCGCGTCGATCAGGAGCTCCAGTTGCGTCAGCAGCGCCAGGCCCAGATCGAGTCCGAGCGGCAAAGGCGGCTGGCTGCCAGGCAGTCGCGCGAGACCGACACCCGCGCAATCGAGGCCAAGCTGGTGAGCGTCCAGTCGCCCTCAAAAGAACGAGCTATCGGCCAGATCAGCAGCCCGTCAGTGATAGTGAATCTGGAGAATCTTCCCGCGGCGAAGACAGCGATGATACTCCACGAGATATT
>Ga0180430_10000839_pt1 | contig 32296 bp, 22 predicted proteins | sample SS_ome_9_FD_132999 | JGI IMG/M metagenome (GOLD analysis project Ga0180430, IMG submission 132999) | Hypersaline lake sediment archaeal communities from the Salton Sea, California, USA - SS_1_S_2 metaG | ecosystem: Environmental > Aquatic > Non-marine Saline and Alkaline > Hypersaline >... | reverse complement strand
GTAGCGCCCGCAGGCGCGACAGCGGTAGCGCTGGATGCGGCGGCCGTCGGAGCGTCGGCGGCTGGAGCCGGCACGCAGGAAGCGCCAGCCTTGCGGCTGCTGATGAAAGCGGCACTTGGGGTTCGGGCAGCAGGGCGGTTGATAGCCGCCGTGACGCCGGCGTCGGGGATGTGAACAGCTCTTTCTCATACCCAGTGCCGCAAGCCAGGAACGGGCCGCCGGGATTGGATTCGCAATGCGCAGCTGGCAAGGCGGCCGGAATCCAAGACCAGCGTTGCAGATTGCGCGGCTTGCCGGTCGAAAGAATTCCACAAGTGCGGGGTGCGGCCGATGGATGGAGAGGGGAGTAGGCCCTTTGCTCCCTTGGAGACCCTGCATGCGCGCAAGCAAACAACGCACAGGATCGGGCACTCCCGAGCGGACGCGAGCGGCAGGCTGCTGCTGGTGGCGTACGAGGCGTGGACTGGCCGGGTGGGTGGCGATCTGGCTTGCCACCACACTCTGGGCGGGAAGTGCCCTCGGACTGGCGCTGTGGGAGGCCCAGCTCGCAGACCGCTTCCCGGACTCCGGGGAGACTAGGGTCTGGCTGCGCGACGCGCACAGCAGCACGGCGCTCTGGATGGGTCAGCCAGCGCCAGCGGCATTTGATAGCTCTCTGCTGACGGCCATCGAGCGGTTCTGCCCGTCGATCGATGCCGTCTGCCCTATCGTCGAACGGTGGCGGACTGCGTACGATGGTACACGGCGCCTGGGAAGGATCCGGCTCGTGGGCATCGGCTGTCCACTTGGCTCCGCTGCCCAAGAACTGACAATCGTCGGCGAAGGGCTGCGTCAGGACGACTTGTCTGGCCAACGCAGCGGCTGCCTGCTCGATGCACGCTCAGCCCGAAGCTGGTTTGGGCAGGGGCGTGGGGAGGGCGCACAAATCCGCTGCGGGGCACAGCGCTTCAGGATTCGAGGCTTGGTATCTGGCGCCTCGCGGGCGAGTAGGTCGGCGACCGCCTACGTCGGGCTCGCCGCGTTGCAGCAAGAGCTCGGCCTCGGTTCGCGGTTCGAGATCCTCGCCATCCGGGTAGCGGGTCCGCAGTGGCGGGAAGCCGCCCGACGCGAGCTGCGCGACCTGCTAGCCACAAGGGATCCTGACGCGCCGGCGCCGAACTTGCGCTCAGCGAGCGAGCTGCGCAATGACGCGCTGGGCCTGGGGCGCATGGCGCGCGCTGGGAGCCTCCTCTTGGCTGCCTTCGCGCTCGCGGTCGGAACGCTGTGGGCCTTGCGCGCCCAGCGCTACGGCCTTGATCTTGATGCCGAAAGCCGGGGGATGCAGCTCACGGCAGGTACGCCACGGTGGGCCTTGGTCCGGCCCTGGTTCGTTCGCGCCTTGAGTTTCGGCGTTGGGGCCGGTCTGGGCGGGGCGTTGAGTGCGGTCTTGATGGTAGCATTCTTGGATCCGGCGCCAAGCGTTGGTCGTGAGGCGATTCCAGCGCTTCTCGGCAGCGCTTTGCCCGCCATCGTTGCTGGCTTAGCGATGGGGGGTGAGGCGGCGTGGCGGATCGTCCAGTCATCGCCCATCGATTCCTTCCCTTCGCAGCGCTGGAGTGGCGTCAGAGGGGGCTCGCACTGAGCTGGGGCGTCACTTCCGCGGGACTGACCACGTATCGTCGGAATGGCCAGCCCCCCCGTGTGGAATGTCATCGTCCGGTTGGAGCGCACAACGGATTCCAGGGGCATCAGTTGTGCGTTCCAACAAGCATGGCAGGAGAGGGGACTTGCGGCCGGACCCGATGAGAGCCGGCGAGGGTCGCGGCCCAACTCGTTCCCAGACACCCGCATGGCCCCGCGAATGCCTTCTCTGACAAGCCGTTAGCCCGATCGATCGGCAGACTGCAGTCCACAACCCAATCTGTGATATCCTGCGCCGCCATGAATGCCCAGCTCCGTACACGCCGCCGCGCGTCCACTTGGGATCCCGGCTGGATCGAGATCCGCGGTGCGCGTGAGCACAACTTGAAAAACCTCGATCTGCGCCTGCCGCGGGGCAAGCTGATCGTCGTCACGGGGGTCTCCGGCTCGGGCAAGAGCTCGCTCGCGTTCGACACGCTTTATGCGGAGGGACAGCGCCGGTACGTCGAAAGCCTATCGGCCTATGCCCGCCAGTTTCTGGGCCAGCTGCGCAAGCCGGACGCGGACCACATTCAGGGCTTGAGTCCTGCGATTGCGATCGAACAGCGCGGTGCCGGGCACAATCCACGTTCGACCGTCGCTACGGTGACAGAGATCTACGACTACCTGCGTGTGCTCTTCGCCAGAGTGGGGACGCCCTATTGTCCCGACTGCGACATCCCCGTCGGCCGGCAGACGGTCGACGAGATCTGCAGTGCGATCCTGGAACGTTTCGCAGGTCGTCGGATTCTCCTGTTGGCGCCGATCGTGCAGGGTCGCAAGGGAGTCTACAAGAAGGAGCTCGCGGCGTTGCGCCGCAACGGCTTCGTGCGCGCGCGAGTCGATGGTGAAGTTGTCTCGCTCGAGGACCCTCCGGAACTCAAGAAATCGCGCAAGCATGACATCGAGGCGGTCGTGGACCGACTGCGCGTCGATCCCGGGCGCCGTGGGCGACTGGTCGATTCGCTTGAGATTGCCCTGCGGCTGGCTGGGGGGCTCCTCCACGTGGCGGATGAGCGGGGTACGACACACGCCTTCAGCGAGCGCGCTGCCTGCGTGCGCTGTGGCCGGAGTTTCCCGGAGCCGCATCCGCGCAATTTCTCCTTCAACAGCCCCTACGGCGCCTGCCCCGAGTGTCAGGGACTCGGTACGCTGCAGGAAGTCGATCGTGCTCTGCTCGTCGTGGCCCCGGATCAATCGGTCTTCGACGGCGCGCTGGCGACGTTCCCGGGAGGAGGCGAGGGCTGGATGGGGCAACTCGTCGAGCAGATGGGACAGCACTTCGGCTTCGATCCCAAGCGGCCGTGGAAGCGGCTCGCGCGCAAGGCGCGCCGTTTGATCCTCGAGGGGTCGGGGGGGCGCGAATTCCCGGTCAAGGTCAAGACGCGTCGGGGACGCTACGAAGGTCGCACCTCCTTTGAAGGTGTGATCCCCAATCTCGAGCGGCGGTACCGCGAGACGCGCTCGACGGAGATGCGCGAGTGGATTGCGCGTCTGATGGCGCCCCACGTCTGCCCGCACTGCGGCGGCGGACGCCTGCGGCCTGAGGCGCTTGCCGTGCGGGCCGGCGGGTTCCGCATCCATGAGTGGACGGCGCTCAGCGTGACCCGCGCCCGCGAGCAAGTCTCCGCGCTGTGTACGACTGAGCGCGACCGACAGATCACGGGGCAAGTGCGCAAGGAGATCGAAGACCGACTGCGTTTCCTCGCCAATGTCGGTTTGGGGTACCTGACGCTCGACCGCGCGGCGGCCACACTCTCGAGCGGCGAGATGCAGCGGATTCGCTTGGCCACCCAGATCGGCTCGCAGCTCGTCGGGGTGCTCTACGTCCTTGATGAACCGAGCATCGGTTTGCACGCGCGCGACAACGAGCGCCTGCTCGCGGCGCTGCGCTCATTGCGGGATCTCGGCAACACGGTCGTGGTCGTCGAACACGATCTGGAAACCGTGCGGGCCGCCGACCATGTCGTCGATCTCGGACCCGGTGCCGGCCGCCATGGGGGGGGCATGGTGGCGGCCGGCTCTCCCGGCGACCTCGAGCGTCAAGAGGAGTCCCTGACGGGCGCATATCTGAGCGGCCGGCGCACGATTCCGCGACCTGCTGCGCGTCGAGCAGGGCACGGGACCGTGCTCGAAGTGCGCGGCGCGCGGGAACACAACCTCAAGCGGCTCGATGTTCGCGTGCCACTCGGCTGTCTCGTCTGCGTCACCGGGGTTTCCGGATCCGGGAAGAGCACGCTGGTCAACGAGATCCTCTACCGTGCGCTCGCGCGCCAACTCAATCGCGCCGCTACGATTCCGGGAGCGCACGACGAGATTCGCGGCGTCGAGCAGCTGGACAAGGTGATCGCCATTGACCAATCCCCAATCGGGCGCACGCCGCGCTCCAATCCGGCGACCTACACCGGTGCGTTTACGCTGATCCGGGACCTGTTCGCGCGCCTGCCCGAAGCACGCATGCGTGGCTATGCGCCGGGCCGGTTCTCCTTCAACGTCAAGGGCGGGCGTTGTGAAGCGTGCAAGGGCGACGGCATGGTGAAGATCGAGATGCACTTCTTGCCCGACGTGTATGTGACGTGCGAGGTCTGCGGTGGGCGCCGCTACAACCGCGAGACGCTCGAGGTCACCTACAAGGGGCGCAGTATCCATGATGTCCTGACGATGACGGTCAATGAGGCGGCCCGCTTCTTCGCCTCGATTCCGACGCTGAGTCGTAAGCTGTCGATGCTCGAGGACGTGGGACTCGGCTACGTGCAGCTGGGGCAGGCGGCGCCGACTCTCAGCGGGGGCGAGGCGCAGCGGGTGAAGCTCTCCGCCGAGCTGTCGCGTGTCGCGACGGGGAGTACTCTCTACATCCTCGACGAACCGACCACCGGTCTGCACCTCGAAGACATCCGCATGCTGCTCGACGTTCTCGGGCGCCTGGTTGAGGCGGGCAATACGGTGCTGGTGATCGAGCACCACCTCGACGTGATCGCGAGCGCCGACTGGGTGGTTGACCTCGGCCCCGAGGGCGGGGAAGCCGGCGGCCAACTCGTCGCCGCTGGTCCCCCGGAGACCATCGCCGCCAACCCCAACTCCTGGACCGGCAAGGCGCTGGCGCCGCTACTCTGACCCAGGCTGGCATTGACGCTCGGCGGCCCCGGTGATACCGTTGTGCGCTTGGGTTACGGCCTGCAGCGGGAGGGGAGAGGATGTCGTCCGATTTGCGTCAGACGCCGTTTCATGCGCTTCATCGCGAACACGGGGCCCGGTTGGTGCCGTTTGCCGGCTGGGAAATGCCGGTCCAGTTCCCCCACGGCGTGATCCATGAGCATCGCCGTGTGCGCACCGCGGCCGGCATGTTCGACGTCGCCCACATGGGGCGCATCTTCCTGCGCGGCAGCGGAGCGCACGCGTACGCCAACCAATTGATAACGAACAACTTGGACAAGATCAGCGACGATCAGTTGCTCTATGCCGCGCTCTGCAACGAACAGGGCGGGATCCTGGACGACGTGACCGTCTATCGTTTCCGCGATGAGATCCTGATGGTCGTCAATGCGGCCAACAGCGAGAAGATCTGGGCCTGGGTCAACGCGCACTGCCCCGCCGGCGTCGAGCTCGAGGACGCGACGACGCGCTTGGCCCAGATCGCGCTGCAGGGCCCGCGGGCCGAGGAGCTGCTCGGCGATCCCTTTGCCGCCGCCGTTGCCGAGATCGGCTATTACCACCATACCTACCTGGAGTGGGAAGGGGAGCGGGTGCTCATCAGCCGCAACGGCTACACGGGGGAAGACGGCTTCGAGATCTATCTGCCGGCCGACATTGCGCCGGCGCTATGGCGCCAATTGCTCGCCTGGGGGGAACCGGTTGGTCTGGAGCCGGTCGGCCTCGGCGCCCGCGACAGCCTGCGCATGGAAGTCAACTACGCCCTCTACGGCAATGAGCTGAGCGAGCAGGTGACGCCGCTCGAGGCCGGTTTGCGCTGGGTCGTGAAGTTCAAGAACCATGACTTCATCGGGCGCGAGGCGCTGCAGGCGCAAAAGCAGGCGGGCGTACCGCGCACGCTGATCGGCTTCGAGATGCACGGCAAACGACTCGCGCGCCACGGCTACCCGATTCGAGTCGGCGGCGAGGTGAGCGGCGTCGTGACCAGTGGGGGCTTCTGTCCGTCGCTCGAGCGAGGCATGGGGATGGGCTTGATCCGACCCGAGTTCAAAGCGGTCGGTACCGAGTTGGAGATCGACGCCCGCGGCTCGCGACTCGAGGCGCGCATCGTCGAGCGGCCGTTCTACACCGAAGGCTCCGTGCGACGCGGATGAGCGCGTGACGGAAGGGAGGCGCTGCTGATGGAGATTCGCGAGGGATTGCGTTACACGAAGGAGCACGAGTGGGTGCGCTCGGAGGGCGAGGAGATCGTCATCGGAATCACCGACTACGCTCAAGAGCAGCTCAGTGACATCGTCTATGTCGAGCTGCCGGCGGTCGGTGATGATCTGACGCAGGGGGAGCCCTTCGGTTCGGTCGAAGCGGTCAAGGCGGTCGCCGATCTCTATGCGCCGGTGGGCGGCGCAGTGACGGCGATCAATGAGGCCCTGGCCGACGATCCGGCGGCGGTCAATCGTTCGGCTTTCGAGGACGGCTGGATGATCCGTGCGAAGATCGCCGATGCGGGCGAGCTCGAGCAGTTGCTGGATGCTGCCGGCTACAAGGCATTCGTCGAAGGGCTGGAAGGGGAGTCGGATTGAGCTACCTGGGACACACTCCGGAGGAAGGCGACCGGATGCTGGCGGCGGTGGGGATTTCCTCGGTCGAGGAACTCGCCGCGCAGATCCCCGCTGCGCAGCGCATGCAGGAAGCGCTCGACTTGCCCGCAGGCCTGTCGGAACACGAACTGCGAAACGATCTCGAGCAGCTCGGACGGCACAACTACGATCCAGCCGCGACGCCTGCCTTTCTGGGGGGCGGGATCTACGACCATATCGTCCCGGCGCTCATCGATGCGCTCGTCTCACGTCCCGAGTTCGCGACCGCCTACACGCCCTATCAACCCGAGGTCGCCCAGGGCACACTCGCGGCGATCTACGAGTTCCAGACGATGATCTGCGAGCTGACGGGAATGGAAGTGGCGAACGCGTCGATGTACGACGGCGCTTCGGCCGCAGCCGAGGCGTTGCTGCTGGCGGTCCACGCGACCCGCGGCGAGCGTGTGCTCCTGGCCGAGGGGGTCCATCCACGGACCGCGGGAGTCATCGCGACCTATCTCGATGGCAGCGGCGTGAAGCTCGAACATCTGTCCGCTCGTGACGGATGTCTCCAGCCGGAGGCGCTCGAGGCGGCGATCGCCGGCGGCGGGGGAGCGGTCGCAGGCGTCCTCGTTCAGAGTCCCAATGTCTACGGCCTGCTCGAGCCGCTCGATCGCTTGGGGCCCGCGCTGCAGGCCCACGGTCGCGGCAGCCGGCGCCCGCATCTCGTCGTCTCCGCCGATCCGCTGTCGCTCGGTCTGCTGGCGGCGCCCGGAGAGCTGGGAGCGGAGACGGTCGTCGGTGATGTTCAACCGTTGGGCATCCCCGCTCAGTTCGGCGGGCCAACGGCCGGTTTCCTGGCGACGCGGCGAGCCTGGGTGCGCCGGCTACCGGGGCGTCTGGTCGCCGAAGCGCAAGATGCCGAGGGCCGGCGCGGCTACACACTCACGCTGCAGACGCGCGAGCAGCACATCCGCCGGGAGAAGGCGACTTCGAACATCTGCACCAACAGCGGGTTGATGATGCTGCGGGCGACGATCTACCTCGCTCTGGTGGGGCCGCAAGGATTGCGCGAGGTGGCCGAGCAGTGCCTGGCGCGCAGCCGCTACGCGTTCGAGAAGCTGGCCGCGGTGCCCGGCGTCGAGCGCGTCTACGCGGGCCCCTTTTTCCGGGAGTTCGTCGTGCGGCTGCCGCAGAGCGCCGCCCGGGTCGTGCAGCGCGTCTACCGCGAAGCAAACCTGCTGGCGGGGATCCCGCTCGAGCGCCTGATGCCGGAGCGCGAACGGCCGCACGATTTGCTCGTCGCCGTGACCGAGAAGCGCAGCCGCGACGAGATCGATGCGCTGGCGATGGCCCTGGAAACGGCGCTCGGTTAGCAGCGGACAAGAGGTGCAAGGAAGGAAGGCGAGGACCATGGATACGCGTGCGCCGGGCTGCGGCCCGGACAGCATCTGCAGTGCGGCCGGGCCGGTCGAGCTGATCTACGAGAAGAGCAGCGCCGGGCACCGCGGGTACCGGTTTCCCCGTCTCGATGTGCCCGCCGGCGATGCCGGCGCCGTGCCGTCGGCGCTACGGCGGCAACAGGCGCCCCGCCTGCCGGAGGTGACCGAGCCGGTCGTGGCGCGCCATTACGTCGCGCTCTCGCTCTTTAACCATCATGTCGAGAAGAACCTCTACCCACTCGGGTCGTGCACGATGAAGTACAACCCGAAGATCAACGAGGAACTCGGCCGCCATCCGCGCTTCGCCCCACTGCATCCCGAGGTGCCGTCGGAACTCGCGCAGGGCATGCTCGCGCTGCTGTGGAGGCTCGGGGAGCAGCTCAAGGCGATCACCGGTTTGCCGGCGGTCAGTCTGCAGCCGGCCGCCGGCGCGCAAGGCGAGTTGCTCGGTATGAAGCTGTTCCGCGCCTATCATCGCAAGCAAGGCAACGCGAAGAAGACGGTGCTCTTTCCCGATTCGGCCCATGGCACCAATCCAGCGAGCGTCGTGCTCAGTGGTTTCACGCCGCGTCAAATTCCCTCGCGCGCGGATGGGCGACTCGATTTGGAGGCGTTCAGCGCCGCGCTCGACGACAAAACGGCCGGCGTGATGATCACCAATCCCAATACCCTTGGGCTCTTCGAGCCGCAGATGGTGACGCTGGCCGAACGCGTGCATGCGCTCGATGGTCTCGTCTACATGGATGGTGCCAATCTCAATGCGCTGATGGGCCTTTCGCGGGTGAGTGAGTTGGGCGTCGATGTCGTGCACATGAACCTGCACAAGACGTTCTCGACACCCCACGGCGGCGGGGGGCCGGGCGCCGGACCGGTCGCCGTTTCGGACCGCCTGGAGCCGTTCCTGCCCGTGCCGCGAATCGTGCGCACGGAAGAAGGGTACGCGCTCGATGAGGACCGGCCGGACAGCGTGGGGCGTCTGCACCCGTTTCATGGCAACGTCGGCGTGGCGCTGCGCGCCTATGCCTACATCCGCTCACTGGGCGCCGACGGCTTGGCGGCCGTCACGCGGGCCGCGCTGGTGAATGCGAACTACCTGATGCGCCAAGTGCAGGACGAGTGGCCGGTGCCGAAGGGCGAGCTCTGCATGCACGAGTTCGTCGCCGACGCGGCCTGGACGCGCAAGCACGGAGTGCGCAACATCGACGTCGCAAAGCGCATCCTCGACTACGGGTTTCATGCGCCGACGGTCTCCTTCCCCCTGATCGTGCCCGATGCCTTGATGGTCGAGCCGACCGAAACCGAGACGCGCGCCACGCTCGATCGCTTTGCTGCGGTGCTGCGCGAGATCGCGCGCGAAGTGCGCGAAACGCCCGACGTCCTGCGCGCGGCGCCGACCTGCACCTGTGTCGGCCGTCTGGACGAGGCGGGCGCCGCGCGCCGCCTGAACGTTCGTTGGGAGCCGCAGGATGGACGCGACGAAGGCTGAGATCCGCTGGCGGGTCCACCCCGCCGCGGAGCGCAAGGTGACGGCCGCCGCCGTGCTGGCGACCGTCGTCGGCCTCGCCGTCTTGGCCGGGTTTTGGATGGGGGGGATCTACTGGGGCATCTTCGCCGGGCTCGTGCTCTTCTTGTCGCTGGAGGCGTTTTACCTGCCGACGCAGTATGAGCTTGGCGCCGAGCAAGTCGGGGTGCGCAAGCCGTTTTCCCGCGTTGCGCGCCCGTGGAGCACCTTTCGCAGCGCCTGGTTCGACCCGACCGGGGTGACGCTGAGCCCGTTTGGGCGGCGCCACTGGCTCGAGAGCTACCGGGGCATTCGCGTTCGCTACCCGGTCGCGGGAGCAGCCGTGACGGCGAGCGAGATCCGCCGCGCGCTGCTGGCGCGTCTCGACCCGGGGCGCACACGCTGCCAGGGGCTGGGCGCGGATGACGCCGCGGCGTGGGAGCAGCGTCGGGCCGCGGTGGAGGCAGCAACGGCGGGCGCGGTCGCTGGGGCGGCGGACGGGGATGCGGCCGGCGCGGCCTCCACGGCGCCCGAGACGCCGTCTGCACGCCGGGCGCCGATGGCGCGCGGAGTGAGGTAGGCGATGGCTTTCTGGACCTCGGGCACCGGGCCGAGCGACGCACGGCGGGCGGCCGGGGACGAGCAGCCGGCCAACCCGGGAGAGATGTCGGGCGAGGAGCTGCTGGATGCCGTCGCTAAGCGTATAGTACAGATGCGCTTGGCAGTTCCGGCGGTCTTCTTTCTGGAATCGAGCAAGCCGCTCTCGTTCGTCGGCAGCCAGGTGCTGGTCTTCCTCCAGCCCTTTGTCGAGGCGTTCTTGACGGTGCGCAACTACCAGCGGTTTGCGCACTTGATGGAAGACCGAAAGAATGTTGAACTGCTGATTCGGCGCATTGAGGACCGCGACGAAGACGCACGCGCCGAGGAGAAGCGCGCCAAGCAGGAGGCGCGACGCCGCAAGCGCGAGGAGAAACGCAGGCCACGGCCCGAGGAGAAGGCATGACCGCGGACGATATGAAGCGCATGAAGATCCGTTCCGTCTTGGCGACGGACTGCGGATCGACGACCACCAAGGCAATCCTGATCGAGCTGCACAATGACGAGTACCGACTCGTCGTGCGCGGCGAGGCTCCGACGACGGTCGAGGCGCCCTTCGAAGACGTGACCCGCGGCGTCTTGAATGCCGTGATGGAGGTCGAGGAGCTTGCCGGCCGGCGCCTGCTCGACGGGGAGCGGATCATCACGCCGCAAGACGGTGACGAGGGCGTCGACATCTATGTCTCGACTTCGAGCGCCGGCGGTGGTCTGCAGATGATGGTCACCGGCGTCGTCAAGTCGATGACGGGCGAGAGCGCCGAACGCGCCGCGCTCGGCGCCGGCGCAATCGTGATGGATATCATCGCCTCCAACGACGGGCGCCTTCCGCACGAGAAGATCCGCCGTATCCGCGACCTGCGGCCCGACATGATTCTGCTCTCGGGCGGGATCGATGGCGGGACGACGACCCACGTTGTCGAGCTGGCGGAGATCATTGCCGCCGCGGATCCCCGTGCCCGGCTGGGCGCCAGCTACCAGATGCCGGTGATCTACGCCGGCAACAAGGACGCGCGCGACATCATCAAGGAGCGCCTCGAGGCCAAGACGGCGCTCACGGTCGCCGAGAACATCCGCCCCACGATGGAGCAAGAGAACCTGATGCCGGCGCGCCACGCGATCCATGACCTTTTCATGGAACACGTCATGGCGCACGCCCCGGGTTACAAGACGTTGATGGCGTGGACCCCGATTCCGATCATGCCGACCCCGGGCGCGGTGGGATCGATCATCCACACGATCGCCAAGCGGGAAGAGATCCAGGTCGTCGGCGTCGACATCGGCGGCGCGACGACCGACGTCTTCAGTGTCTTCCAGGACATCTTCAATCGCACCGTTAGCGCGAACCTCGGCATGAGCTACTCGGTTTCGAACGTGCTGGCCGAGGCGGGCATCGGCAACGTGATGCGCTGGGTGCCCTTCCCCATGCCGGACAAGGAGATCCGCAACCGGATCAAGAATAAGATGATTCGTCCGACGACGATTCCGCAGTCGCTGCAGGAGCTGATCATCGAGCAGGGGCTGGCGCGCGAAGCGTTGCGCCTCGCCTTCGAGCAGCACAAGGCGCTCGCGGTCGGTCTCAAGGGGGTGCAGCAGGAGCGCACGATCTCCGACACGTTCGAGCAGACGGCCAGCGGCGAGACGTTGATCAATCTGATGGAGCTCGATCTGATCGTCGGTAGCGGCGGGGCGCTATCGCATGCCCCGCGCCGCGTGCAGTCGGCGATGATGATGCTCGATGCCTTCGTGCCCGAGGGAATCACCGAGCTGGCCGTCGATTCGATCTTCATGATGCCGCAGCTCGGCGTGCTGGCAGAGGTGGACAACGACTCGGCGAAGAAGGCGGCGACGGAGGTCTTCATCAAGGACTGCATGATCCGCCTGGGGACATCGGTGGCGGTGGTCGGGACGGCCAAGGAGGGGGCGCGTTGCATGAAGGTGCAGCTCAAGCTCCCGGGCGGCGAGACCGAGGCGTTTGAGCTGCCGTTCGGGGCAGTCCGGCGCGTGCCGCTCGAGGAGGGCGAAGTCGCCGAAGCGGTCATCGAACCGGCGGGCGGCTTCGATATCGGCGCTGGCAAGGGCAAGGCGCTGCGCCGCAAACTAAGCGGCGGGGTCGTCGGGTTGATCTTCGACGCCCGCGGACGTCCGTTCGTTTTGCCGGAGAGCGAGAGCGAGCGCATTCGCAAGCTTGGCGAGTGGGCGGTCGCAATGGATCTCTACCCGAAGGATCCTCAGGAACTGCTGTAGTCGCGGCTACGAGAAGGAGGAGCCGAAACGTGGCGCATGCGTATACACCCGGATTGCGAGTGACGCCCTGGACGAAGATCCTCAAGGAGCGTCGCCTGCCGCTCGCCGGTGAGGTCCTGGTCAAGAAAGGCGACCGGGTCAAGGCGGAGCAGGTGGTGGCCCGCACCGAATTGCCCGGCAATGTGCAGCCGATCAAGGCGGCTAGCATCTTGGGCCAGCATCAGCAGGACCTGATGGAGTACATGCTCAAGACCGAGGGCGCCAGCGTTGAGAAGGGGGAGATCATCGCGACGGCGAAGAGCTTCTTCGGTCTCTTCAAGTCGCACTGCTTCGCGCCGACCCAGGGGACGATCGAGAGCATTTCGACCGTCACCGGACAGGTGATCATCCGCGAGCCGCCGATTCCGGTTCAGGTCGATGCCTACGTCTCGGGCGAGGTCGTCGAGGAGATCCCCGAGCAGGGCGTCATCGTCGAAACCGAAGGCGCCTTCATTCAGGGCATCTTTGGCATCGGCGGAGAGGTGCATGGCGTGATCGCGATGGCGTGCGAGTCGCAGGAGGAGGCCCTGACCGAAGGTCACCTCGATGGCGACGTCGAGGGCAAGGTGGTCGTCGGAGGCTCGCTGGTCACGGAAGCGGTGCTCCGCAAGGCGGCGGCCAAGGGCGTGCGGGCGATCGTCGTCGGCGGCATCGACGCGTCTGATTTGCAGCAGTTCCTCGGCTACGACCTGGGGGTCGCCATCACCGGCAGCGAGCACCTCGGCGTCAGTCTCGTCGTCACCGAGGGATTCGGCGAAATGGCGATGGCGGAACGCACCTTCGAGCTGCTCCAGCGCAATGCTGGGCGCTACTGCTCGGTCAACGGGGCGACGCAGATTCGGGCCGGCGTCATGCGTCCGGAGGTCGTGATTCCAATCGAGACCGAAGCGGACTCGGGCGCCCCCGGCGCCAAGGCGCTCGACATGACCGAGGGACTGAAGGTCGGGAGCCCGGTACGCGTCATCCGCGCTCCCTATTTCGGTGGCCTGGGCGTCGTGACGGACCTGCCTTCCGCCCTTGAGGTCGTCGACTCGGGGGCGAAGGTGAGAATTCTCAAGGTCAAGTTCAAGGATGGGAAGGAAGCCGTTGTTCCTCGTGCAAATGTTGAAATGATTGAGGAATAGACGGTTTTAGTAATGCTCTGCCTGACCCCCGAGGACGGCCTCGGGGGTCTTTCTTTGTCCTGATTGGGGAGCCAGAGGGCCCTAGCACGCGCACGGCCAGCTTGACCGCAGAAACGCGTTCCACCGGCGACCATGCGCACGCGGCGCACCTCGCCCGAGGCAGCGCTGCCCGTGCGGGAGCGCATCTTCGTCCCGCACCGCCGTGGCTCGCCCGTGGCCGGCACGACCGGCGATTCCCGCCACATGAGTGCATCCCGGACTGAACTTGCGCCCTCCGAGGGTCGAAGCTTGAAGGAGAACGTTCGCTCTAAGTCCGAGCCGATCGACCCACGGGGGAGTGCGTCGCGATGCGAGAACGTGGCTGCGTCAAGTGGTTCAACAACCGCCTCGGCTGGGGTTTCATCGTGCGCGGGAATGGCGACGAACTCTTCGTGCACTACGACCAGATCAGTGGCGAGGGCTATCGACGCCTGCAGTCGGGGGACCGAGTGGTCTTCGAGGCACGCCGCGGCAGCCGTGGGCTTTACGCCACCGCTGTCGAGCGCGCGCCGGCCGCCGAGGAGGCCGCTGCCCGCGCCTCCTAGCGCCGGGCGCACTCCAAACAGCGCCAGGCGGGCGGGGGGGGGAATCGCCAGCCTCTCCCGGTGCCCGACCGCACGCGAACGTGAGAGCCCTCTCGCCAGCGTCAGAAACAGCTCGCCCGGCATTCAAGACCCGCCCCTGGCAAGTCGATACTCCTCATAGGACTTCGAGCCAACCGCCAACACCCTCCGGGGGAGGAGGTCCGCCGTGTCGGATCGCAGATGTCGCAGCTGGGCTTGGATCACGTTTGCGCTGGCACTTCCGCTCGCTTCTTGGATCGGATGCGGGCAGGAAGAGAGCGCCACGGGGACGGAGGGCGCGGGTGTCCTCGTGCTCGAGACCCTGCGTGCGGATCAGACGGTGCTGCAACCGGGCGACTCGGTGCGTGTCGCGGCGCGGGTGACGACCGCCCAAGGCCAACCGGTTTCCGGCGTCACCGTGCGCTTCGGGGAATCGGGCCATCCCTTCGGCGAGCCGGGCGCGTACGCGGCGGGGGAATTCGCGCCCGTTAGCGCACTCACCGATTCACTCGGCTGGGCGCATAGCATGTTCCGCAGCTACAGTTCGCGGCTGGGCCAGGTCGACTTGAAAGCGGCCTCGGGCGAGGGGCTCGAGTACCTGTCGCTCTACCTTGTGCCGGAAACGAGCGGGGGCAGCGGGATCCGGATCGCGGTCAGTGCGCCGGAGACGTCTTTGCCGGCCGATGGGCAGAGCACGGTCGAGCTGTCGATCGACGTGACACGCGAGGGGCGCCCCTGGGCGAATCAGACGCTCTACCTGGCGGCCGGCGAGCTGTTCCAGGATCACGATCACGACGGCGCCTTCGGTACCGGCGACCGATTGCTGATCGACAGCGACGGCGACAGCAGCTGGGATGCGTTGGGTTCGGTGACGACGCCGGTGACGACCGATGGTCAGGGAGGAGCCACGGCCACCTACACGGCCGGCTATACCGAGGGTGACGTTTTCGTCAAGATCACGGCCGATACGGTCGCGACCGACTTCCAATTGCTGCTCCACGCCGAGACGGCCGACATCGCGGTCAGCGCCAACCCGGTCGAGGTTTGGGCCGACGGGTACAGCAGCGTCGATGTCAGCGCCACCGTCACCGATCAGGAAGGCGTGCCGCTGGCGGGCAAGATGGTGCGCTTCACCGCCGGCGAGCCGTTTGTCGATACCGACGGCGACGGCTACTTCACGCCAACGATCGATAGCTTCACCGATATCGACGAGAACGGGAGCTGGGACGTGCGGGGCAGCATTACCTCGGCGGCCACGACCACCGGCGACGGCCACGCGGCGGCGCTCTTCCAGGCTGGGCGCACGCCCGGGCCGGTGACGATCTACGCCTCAACACGCGAATCGCGCGGCAGCGCCCAAGTCACACTCGTCGCCTTGCCGCGGGTGGCGACCGTCGAGACGAGTTGGTCGGAAGCCTGGCTCTATGCCAACGGATTGAGCGAGGCCACGTTGACCGGCACGCTTTACGACATCAATGGGAGCGTTATTCCGGGCAAGGAAATTGCCCTGGAGGCGACCGCCGGCAGCGTGCCCGCGGGCGTGATCGCCGACCAAGAGGGCAGCTTCAGCGTGACCTACCGCGCTCCGACCGACGCGGGCACCGATCACCTGACGCTCGTCGCGGGCGACTGGGAACAAGACGTTGCGATTGAGATTCGCCCTTTGCCGGAGCTCTGGACGATGGGCCTTGCGGCTTCGCCGGGGACGATCGTGCTGCTCAACGCGGGCGGCGAAGATCGCGCTCTGCTCCAGGCGAGCTGCTTGACGCAGGCGGGCGAGAGCGCACCGGCCGGGGTGCCGATCACCTTCGAACTCGCTGGAGGACCCGGAGGCGGCGAAGGGTTCGAATCGGATGGGGCGGCCAGCGTGACGGCGCTGACCGATGCCGAAGGCGTCGCGCAAGCGGTCCTGCGCTCCGGTTCACTACCGGGCGCGGTGCACGTGACGGCGAGCCGTGGGGCGTTGCAACGGGCGATCGATCTCGACATCTCGGTCGGACCGCCGGCGACGATCACCGCCCAGCCCGACGACGCGGAGCTCGGATCCTGGCAGCAGACGACGATCCGTGCCACCGTGCGCGATACGTACAACAATCCCGTGCTCGACGGCACGCTGCTGCATTTCGCCGTCGACGAGGGCCTGATCCAGGGCGACGACGGTCAGGCGGCGGCGCGGACGAGCGACGGCGTGGCGACGGCGACCTACTACTCGCTCAGTCCGGAAGCGGGTGGGGACGGCCAGGCCGAGATCACCGTCACGGCGGAGCCGAACGGGGTCGCGGGCAATACGTCGATTTCGATTCCCCGGGCCGAGGAGACGATCCGCCTGATGACGGTCGAGGCCGATCCGCCCGAGCTGCGCGTCCGCGGTCAGGTCAATGAGGATCATGCCGTGTTGCGCGCCGCCTGCTGGCTGCGCAGCGATGTTCCCGCGCCGGCCGGAATCCCGGTGACCTTCGAGATCATCTCAGGTCCCGGCGGCGGTGAGACGCTCGGGGAAGGCAGCGGACCGGTGACGGTCGAGACCAACGCCGCAGGGGTCGCGGAGACGGCGCTGCGCAGTGGTAGCCTCTCGGGACCGGTGCACGTCAAGGCGAGCGCCGGCGAAGCGGAGAAACACCTCTACCTCGGCATTTCCGCCGGTCCGCCGGCCGGAGTCCATTGCTGGCCGAAGTTCAGCTTGCTCGCGCCCGGCGACACGACGCAGGTCTTCGCGCTGATCGATGATGAGCACAACAATCCGGTCGCCGACGGCACGGTGGTCTACTTCACGACCGACCACGGCTACGTCTACACGCAGAACGGCACCGGCACGGCACAGACGGTCGGCGGCAGCGTGACCGCCTTCTACATCGCGATCGCCGGCGACGAGATCCCACCCTACGCCAATGTGACGTGCGCGACCGACGGCGGGGTGAGCGGTTCGGCCGCGATTCAGCTCTCCTCTCCCGAACCGCCCCCCGAGCCGGGCCCGATCGACCGCATCACGCTCGTGCCGACGCGCAGCGAGATCGGGGTGCAGGAGACGGGCGCGACCGAGCAGTGCCGCATCTACGCCTACTGCTATGACGCCGACAACCATCCGGTGGGCCGCGAGCGGGAGGTGACTTTCCGCATCGTCGCCGGTCCAAATGGTGGGGAGGGGCTCAACGATCAGGGCTGGGGGCCGGTCATCGCCTACACCGATGACACGAGTCGAGCTCACGTCGTGCTGAGCAGCGGGACGATTTCGGGCACGGTCTTGGTTGAGGCCTCGGCGGGGTCCCTGGCCGGTGAAGCGACGCAGGTAAGTGTGGCTGCCGGTCCGCCGGCGCATGTTTCACTCGGCGCTTTCCCGTGGAACATCCGGGGGTGGGATATTGTCGCGGCCGAGTCGCAGCTGACCGCCGTGGTCTCGGATGTCTATCACAACCCGGTCAGCGACGGCACGTCGATCTACTTCACCTGCGACGAGGGTGTCGTACGCGGTTGGGACGGGAATCTCGGTAGTTCGACAACCTTGGGCGGCATCGCTCTGGCCACCTTCCTGAGCGGCGAGCCGCGCAATGACGGTCTGGTCACGATCACCGCCTCCACGGCCGGGGGGACCGTCACGAGCAGCTCGCACCTCATTACCTCCGGGCCGCCCGCATCGGTGGAATTCCTCTACCCGGTGCCTCCGGTATCGATCATGGCCGACGGAGAAGACAAGCTGCGCTTCACGGTCGAAGTCCTCGACATCAACGGCAACTACGTCCTCGACGGCACCGAGGTCGAGTTCTATACCACGCTCGGTCTGATCACGTCGGCCGCCACGACCGAAGATGGCGTGCACGGCAGTCTCGCCCGCGGCCTCTTGACGAGCGTCACGCTCGGACGCGATGGCTCCTGGTCGGTGCCCGACGACGGCGTCGGTGGGACCGCGATCGTCACCGCCGCGTCCGGGCTTGCCGGGAGCTATAGCGATGTGCTCGAAGTCGATTTCCTGACCGGCTTCGCCCATCGCACGAGCTCGTCGCTCACGATCGAGAACAGCATGGACGCCGGGACGAGTCAGTACTTCGACGTGATGATTCGCGATCGCTACGGCAATCCGCTTGGCGGTCATGCGCTCCAGGCAAGCGCCACGAACGGGGCGACGGTGACGCCGTCCGATACGACCGACGCCTGGGGGACGGCCACGATGATCTTTACCGCCCCGGCAGCCGATACGACCTGCGCCCTGACGATCTACGATGCCGATCCCGTGCGCGGCGGCATCCAGCTGAGCGAGACGGTCGCGATCAACTAGCTGGGTTCACCCTGAGGGGGGCGGTGCAGGCCGCTCCCCCCCTGGACGCCGTTGGGGGCGGGAGCTGCGCCCCCAGCGTCGGGTGCCGCGCCGCTCAACTGAGCGCCGGCCCCCCCCGCGCAGCCTCTTGGGGTCCGATGCGGTCCGTGCGTTGCCGCGCGCTGGCGCCGGGCGGCGGGTCGACCAGCCTGGCCCATGACTGTCACTCCCCGCTTGCATCAGGCATTGACGTTGGCACCCGCAACCGGTAGCCTTATTTGTTGTTTTCGCAGGGGAGGTTTCCCTGCGGGGGATCGCGGCGATGAACAAGCAGGACCTGGTGCGAGAGGTCGCCGAGCGCGTCTCGGCCTCACAGGGCCAGACGGCGCGGGTGGTCAACGCGTTCCTGGCGGCGATCGGCCGAACGCTGTCCGCTGGACATCGCGTGCACGTGCGGCGTTTCGGCTCCTTCGAGTTGCGCCGGCGCCGCAGCCGTTTGATTCGCAACCCCCGCAACGGGCGCACCTATCACGTGCCCGGGAAACTGGCGCCGGTCTTTCGCGCCTCGCGTTCACTCGTAGCGCGCATGGCGGCCGAGGAGCGTGAGCGACCGGCATCCTGAGTGTCATGTCCAACGTTTGCCCTCTGCGGCAGGCGCATCCAGGGGCGCAACGCGCCCGACAAGGGGAGTCATGGGGAGCGGAAAGAAGAGAAAGCGCCAGAAGATTGCGACGCACAAGCGCAAGAAGCGCTTGCGCAAGAACCGGCATAAGAAGCGCAAGGTCTAGCCCGGCGGCCGCTGTGCCGAACCGGTGCAAACTCGAACGGCGGCGGGGTGCGCGGTCGCGCCCCTGCCGCTTCGCTATGCCCGCGCGAGCAACGGCCGATGCGACCTGAGCTCCTGACCGGCCGCTTCCTGGCGACCCGCCAGCGCTTCGGCTTCGTGCGCCTCGATTCCGATCCCGCCGTGGACTGCTTCGTCCCCCCGCACGCCACCGGGGGCGCGTTCGACGGCGATCGCGTACGGTGCGAAGTCCACGGCGATCCGCGCCCGGGATGTTCCTGCGAAGCCCACGTCCTCGCGATTCTGGAGCGCCACCACCGCCGCTTCACCGGTCGCCTCGGCGGCCCGCGCCGCCGCCCCTACCTGGTACCCGATCTGGCGCGCCTTCCCGCCCGTCTGCGACTCACCGGCGACCTGCAGGGGGCGCGCCCGGACGACCGCGTGCTGGTCGCTCTCGAGGAGGCGGGGGACGCGCGGCGCGGCCCGACGGCCACGATTCTGACGCGGCTGGGGGAAGCGCACGACGCGCGACTCGACGAGGAGATCGTGCGCGCCGAATTCAGCTTGCCCGGCGACTACCCGCGAGCGGCAGAGCAGGAGGCGGCCGAGCGGGAGTCCCACCTGATGTGGACCGCCTGCTCCCGGCGTCAGGACTTCAGCTCCGAGCTGACGGTCACGATCGATCCGGCGGACGCGCGCGATCACGACGATGCCGTCTCGCTAGCGGTGCGGCCGGATGGCACCTGGCGGCTGCGGGTGCACATCGCCGATGTGGCCGAGGGGGTTGCGCCGGGCGGCGCGATCGACGCCGAGGCGCGCCGCCGCGGGAACAGCACCTACTTGCCGGGGTGCATGATCCCGATGCTGCCGCAGCGCTATGCGACGCGGCTCCTCAGTCTCAAAGCGGGTGCCTTGCGACCGGTGATGACGCTCTCGATGCGCCTCGGTCGGGATGGGCGGCTACTGGGAACGCGCGTCGAAGAAGGCTGCGTGCGCAGTCGCGCCGCGCTCGACTACGACCAGGTGGGCGAGGTGCTCGCCGGAGCGGCGCACGACGACGTGGCGCTGCGACAGATGCTGTGCGAAATGGATCGGCTGGCTCAGCTGCTGCGCCGCCGCCGCTTCGCGCGCGGCGGGTTCGACCTCGACGTACCCGAGACCGAGATCGAGCTGGATGCCGACGGCGTGCCGCGGCGGATCAGTCGGCACCGCTCGGGCCGCAGCCACCAGCTGATCGAGGAGTTCATGATTCTCGGCAACCGTGTGGCCTGCCGCTTCGCGGTGACCCGTGGGCTGCCGTACGTCTTTCGCGTCCACCCGCCACCGACCCCAGAGGCGCTCGAGCGCTTTCGCGAGCAGCTGCGGGAGCTCGCCCCCGAAGTCCCCGCCCAGGGGTTGACCGACGTGGAGCGGATCCGCAGCTGGCTGGCGAGTCTGGCGCGCGAACCGCGGACCTGGCAAATCCACGAGCTCTTCCTGCGAGCGATGCAGCGCGCCAGCTACGCGGCGCACGACGCGGGGCACTACGGGCTCGGCCTGCGCGGTTACGGACACTTCACCTCGCCGATTCGCCGCTATCCCGACCTCTTCAATCATCGTCTGATCAAGTGGGCCCTGGCGCATCCCGGGCGGCCGGCGCCGCGCGAGTGGAGCGAGGAGGTGGCACTGCTGGCGCGGGAGTGCACGGAGACGGCGGAACGATCCGAACGAGCGGAGAGCGAATTGACGCGGATCAAGCTCGTGCGGTGGGCCGAGCGACGGTGGGGAGACAGCTTCCGCGGCCGCGTGAGCGGGACGAGCCGCGCCGGGATCCATGTGGCCCTCGATGAGCCGCCCGTCCGCGGGCTGGTGCCGCAGCAGGACTGGGACCCGGCACCCCGTCGCAATCGCGAACGTGGCGGCCGGACCTACGGCCGGGGCCGGGGATCGGCGCCGACCCTCGGCACGCCGGTGATCGTACAGATCGTACGCAGCGACATCCGTGAACGACAGATCTTCTTCGCCCTGCGCGCGGCCGGTCCGAAGGCGCTGCGCGCCGATCCGCATGCGTGGGGAGCCAACGACGTCCACGACATCGGCGAGTTCTGCGAGCCACGGCTCGACGCCGTCACCCGGCGTAGGCGTCCGCGTGGTGCGCAAGGCCAACCCGCCAGCACGGGTCGACGTCGCGGTCGGGGCGGTCCACGCAAGCGCCCCCTCGCCCGGGGGCGCACGCGCGGGCGAGGGGGGCGGCGCTAGGCGTACCCGCCGAGGCTCGCTGCCGCCACAGGCCTCGCCCCCCTAAGGGCCGCTGTCCAATCGGCCGATGATCAGAGTAGCGACCACTGGCGATCGGCCCCCCTACAATGGAGGCGTGAAGCATGAGCTGGGATGGCATCACCGAGCGACGCCGTCACCCTCGCGCTGAAGTGCGCTTGCGCTTGGCATTCGATGCCGCGGGCGAGGAGACGAGTACCGCAACCGAGCTCGAGACGCTCAACTTGAGCGCGGGTGGGTTCTACTGCAACGTCAACCACCCGATCGAGCCGCTGACGCACCTGGGCCTGCGCTTCGTCTTTCCCCCTTTCGGTCCTGGCCAGGACGGCGAGCGGTCTGTGGCCTGTGACGCCGTCGTCGTGCGTTCCGATCCGGCAGCAGACGAGCCCGGGTACTACCGGATTGCCGCCTGCTTCACCCGGATCGCGCCCCGCGATCGGGAGCTGATCGCTTCCTTCGTCGACTGGCACAACGAGGTCTACGCCGACGACCATCCTGCCCGTGATCAGCGCGCCTCGGCGCGGCAAGCAGACCGGGACGATCGGGCGGCCTGACCGAGCTGCGCGGTATTGTTGCGCCGCGCATCGAGTTCCGCGGAACGCGATCTCCCTCCCTGGGTATCGAAGGACGTGAGGAGACCCTCGGGGCGCTCGGGCATGGCCGGCGCCCTGATGCGAGACGGCAGCGCGATCGGCGTGCCCCCCGCTTGATGGGGCTGATTGACCGCTGCGGCGGCGCTTGCTACCTTCGCGCGAACGCAGTCTCCAATCTCCGGGAGAGACCCCGCATGCAGCAGTACAGCTTCTCGATGCGACGCTGCAGCGGCCCGCGTCACCCATGGCGGGCTCGCTGGCACCAAGTTCTGATCCTCGCCGCGCTCGCCGCCGGTTTGGCTTCTCCGGCAGGTGCGGCCAAGTACGCGGCCGAGTTCCTGCGGATCGGGGCGGGCGCCCGCGCGCTCGGGATGGGCGCAGCGGTAACGGCGATGATCGACGACGCCAGTGCCGTCTACTGGAACCCGGCCGCGATCACGCGCGTCCCCGGAGCTGAAATCCAGCTCATGCACGCCGAGCAGTTCGAGGACTTGGCCGACTACGACTACGCCGCCTTCGTGCAACCGCTGCCCGATGCCGGAGCCATCGGCGTCGGCCTGATCCGTTTCTCCGTCTCCGACATTTTGATCACGACCGACGCCTACGACGACGAGAACGGCAACCACCAGTACGACGTCGGGGAGCGCATCGACCCCTCCCGCTTCTACTTCGACAGCGACACCGAGTACGGGCTCTTCTTCACCTTCGCCCGTCCGGTTGCCGACCGCCTGAGTTTCGGCGGCTCGTTGAAGGTCATCCGCCAGGACCTGCCCGGCCACACCAGCTTCGGCCTGGGCGCCGACCTGGGCGCGCTCTGGCAGCCGCGGGTCGATCTGCGGCTCGGAGCACGCCTGAGCGATGCGACGACGACCCAGCTCTACTGGGACAGCGGCCGGCGCGAGACGGTCACCCCGACGCTCTCACTCGGCGGCGCGCTGACGCGCACGCTGCTGGCCGAGGCGCTCGACGTGACACTTGCCACCGATCTCGTGCTCTACTTCGACGGGCGAAGCACGGCGAGCCAGTTCGAGCTCGGGCTGCCGGCCGATCTGAACGCCGGCCTCGAGACCTGGTTTCGTCGTCTGTTCGCGGCGCGGATCGGCTGGCAGGAGAGCGGGGTCACGGCCGGAGCAGGATTCCGCGTGCGCGGGCTCGGCGTCGACTACGCCTTTGTGCCCCACGAGGCGCTCGGATCGAGCCATCGCGTTTCGGCCTCGTACGCGTTCTAGGGCGCTCGGCCTCCGGTTGGGCCCGCCTCCGTGCCCCCTGCTTGTGGTTCGAGTCGTGCTGGTCACAGCTTCTATCTCTTTTTCCTACAGGTGATTATCGCGCTTGCTTCTAGTCGGCTCTGCGATCTTTTCCCTTCCCGCGCCCGTCTGCTGACCCCGGGCCTCCATCTCGCCTAGCCGACGCGGCTTGGGACGGCGCAACCCTCTGGAGAGCAATCTCTTGTCGGCCGGAATCAGCAGGAGACGATCCACAAGCAGGGCTCAGGGTCCGGGGTAGGGGTGCCGATCCATCAGGCAGACCCTCAGAACCGCCGCCACCCACCCGTGCGCGGCTCGGAGGAATCCATATGGGCACCGCCGACATTGCCATTCAAGCCCGTGTCCGCCAGGCGCTCGCGCGTCGCTGGGTGCGCATCGATCAGCTCGAAATCGGCGTCACCGAGGGCGTCGTCCTGCTCCGCGGGTGCCTCGACGTCGAGCCGGGTGGCGCACCGGAGGGCGATGCACCGCCGGCGCGCGCCCGACTTGCGCGGCGCATCGAACGCGAACTGCGCAGCCTGCCCGGCGTGCTCGATGTGGTGATGGACATTCAGCACGCGCCCGAGTGCGCACGCAAGGGAGCATGAGAAGCCGTGAGCAAGCCCGAGACCCGCATCCGTGGACCGCAGGGGCAGCACGTCGATGGGCTGCGCCAGGCACGAGAGACGCTCGAACAGCAACTGCAGCGCAACCCCGAGTATGCCGATCTGCACCAGCGCTTGGGACTGCTGCATCTGGCTGCGAAAGACACCGAGCGGGCGACCGAGAGCTTCAGCGAAGCGCTCGGGATTCACCCGGGCTATCGTGCCGCCTACTACGGTCTGCGCCTGGCTCAGATCTGGGAAGGTCGCCTCGATGCCGCGGCCGAGCCGTCGGCGCCCGCAGGGGAGGCGAGCCCGAGTGCGCGCGCGGCGGAAGAGCTCTGGGCGGTCATTGACGCCGCCTATCGGGAGCACGCGGCCGACCGGGATCCCGTGCCGGTACTCGGCCAGCTGCCGGAACCGGTGCGCCAGCACTACCGCGCAGCCTTTGCTCTCGCACGCGGCACGGCGCAAGATGCGGCGGCGGCCCTGACCGCGTGCTCCGAGGCGAGCGCAACCAGCGCCGAACTGCTGCGCGCGTGGAAGCTCCTGCCCGCGGACGCGAGCCGCGTGGAAGCGGCGCAGGCGCTGTTTGGCCAACTTCTCTGGACCCCGCTGGCGAGCGAGCTCTACAGCTTCCTGGGACGCATCTACGCCCGCAACGGAATGCGCGCGGAAGCGCTGGATGCCTTCGGCCGCGCCTATCTCGTCTGGCCGCAGGCGAGCGCCTACGCACGCCACCGCGCGGAGATCGCGATTGCGTTTGGGGAGGAGGGGCATGCGCTGAAGCTGTTGCAGGCAGCGGTGGACGCCGATCCCGAAGACACCCAGGCGCGCATCGCGCTCGGATTCGAGTATGCCGCGCAAGGCTTCACGACCGAAGCGCGCGATCAATTCGAAGCGGCGGCGGAGCGCGAACCGAACTACGCGGATGTGCGCTACAACTTGGCTCTGCTCTACGTTGCCGCGGGACGCGACACGGCAGCGCTCGAGCAGTTCCGGGCGGCGCTGGGAATCAATCCGACGTATCTGCCCGCTCGCCATAGCATGGCGAGTCTGCTCTGCCGACTCGGCCGGCACGAAGAAGGGTTGCGCGAGTATGAGCGCATCCTGCGCCTCGGCTTTCAGTCGGCTGATATGCTGGTCCAGATGGGGAAGGCGGCGCTCGACCTCGGCCGATCCGACGAAGCGCTGCAGTACTTGGAGCGCGCCGGGTTCCTCAATCCCGACTACCCGCTCGGCCACTACTACCTCGGCCGCGTCTACCAGGCGAAGGGCTGGAAGCGCAAGGCGCAGTCGGCCTGGCGCAGCTATCTGACGAAGGCCAACCGGTGGGAACCACAGTCACTTCCAACACTGCCAACTGACGCGGAGAACGGCGACTAGCGAGCCGGGCGCGCGTTGGCGGATTGACACCCGGACCTGGAAGTCCTATCCTGAACGTGGACTACTCGACTCGTGCAGGGCTTCGGGACGGGAGACGGCAGCGCCATGGCCGCGACGCACCCGCAGAGCTGCGCCGACGCGCCCCGCCAGGGACGGACGGCGCCCCCGGCAACCCGAAAGGGTACCTCCGCTCGGTGGCAGGTGCCCGCAATTGCTCTGCTGCTCCTGGCCGCCTCGTCCCTCACGCCGACGTTCGCACACCCTGTCGCGGGGCCGATTCCCCCGGATGCGACCCGCACGCTCTTGCTCGGGGACGTTGATCCCGCGCTCTCAGGCCGCGCGCAGCTGCTCGCCAGTCGTGGTGCGACCCACCTGCTCAACGCGGTCGTCGCCGCGCCGGCAGCGGCCGATCCCGCGCTGTTGGCTTCCTACGCGACGCAGCTGACTCGACCCGATGACTTGCCCGCTCACCGGGATACGCCGCACTTCCGAATCCACTACACGCACCGCGGTCCCGATCGGCCGCTGCCGGGGGAGACCGAGGCCTTTCTCGATTCCCTCGCCCGCGCGTGTGAGCAGATCCGGACGCGCACTCTGGCGCTCGGTTGGCCAGTGCCCCGCGCCGATGGCGTCGCCGGCGGAGATGGACGCATCGATATCTACGTTCGCGATCTGGGGTGGGGCGTCTACGGATTCGCGCTCCACGAGCCGGTGGCTGAACAGCGGGGCGCGCCCGGGTTCATCGTCCTCGACAATGACTTCGCCGGCTTCGCCGGCAGTTCGCCGCTGACCGCGCTGCGCGTCACGCTCGCGCACGAATACCAGCACCTGGTCCAGTTCGGTTTTGGCTATGCGCCCGAGGCGGACTGGTTCATGGAGCAGACGGCCGTTATGATGGAAGGTCGGATCTACCCGCAGCTACGCGAGCGCGAGACCTATCTGCGATACTTCACCGAGCGTCCCTTCCGGCGCCTCGATCTGAGTGACGGCGCCCACGAGTATGGCGCTTGGCTCTGGCCCCAGTACCTCACCGAGCGCTTTGGCGCCGGCATCCTCGTCGCGATCTGGAACGCGTGGGGCCAGGGCGCGCCCTCGATGCTCGCGGCTCACGAAGCGGCATTGCGTGATATCGGCTTGGATCTGACGCAGGCGTTCGTCGAGTGGTCGCTCTGGAACGCCTTTCTCGGACTGGATTCCGCCCCGGCCGGGATCGGGTATGCGGCCCGGTACGACCCGCCGATGACGCCCGAGGCCGTAGTCGCCAGCTACCCGGTCGACCGGTTCTCGCCCTACGTCACTCGCCAGCCGGAGGCGCTCGGGGCGAGCTACGTCATCTTGGCCCATGAGCCGGGATCGGTCGACAACCAACTCGAGATTCAGCTCGAGGCGTGCGCGTCACTCGCCGCTGCCCATCTGATCACCTGGCCGCTTGGCGGGGGACGGCCGAGTGTAGCCGCACTTGCGATCGAGCCGAGCGGGCCGGGAACAGTGAGCGGCAAGCACGTCGTCGAGGATTGGGATGCGATGGCCCAGGCGATGCTAGTGCTCGCCAATGGGCGCGGGGCGGAGCTGACCTGCGGCTACTCGCTCGATGTGCGCACGCTCTACCGCGTCGCAACCCTGCCCGAGGGAGTCGCCGCGTCGCGTCTGACGTTGGCCGCGGCGCCCAACCCGTTCGAACCGAGTACCGTCATTCGCTTCGCCGTGCCCGAGAGTATGCCGGTGACGCTGAAGCTCTACGACCCCGCCGGCCGCAGGCTGCGCACGTTGGCCCGCGGGATGCAGTCGGCCGGCCAGCATGCGATCGAGTGGGATGGACGCGACGAGCGTGGGGCCCCCGTGGGGGCCGGGCTCTACTTCTGCGTGCTTGAGAGCCAGCGCGGCGAGCGCCGACTGCGCCTCGTGCGCCTGCGCTAGCTAGCTCTCGCAGGCGCGAGTCGTTCACGTATCTGCCTTTCTCCTCTGCCGCGGACGGTTTCGCGCTACCCCAACTCGGGCGTGAAGCACGTTGTCAATTCACGACGCGGGCGACTGCCCGCGGGGCTGCTCTGCGCGGGTGCACTCCTCGCCGGCCTGCTCGGCGCCGAATTGAGCCCACCCTGGTGGGCTTGCGCCCCCGCGTCTGCCGCGGGCCACATCCTTGGTCTGCTGGCCTGCGCCACGGCCGGGCTGGCGTTGCTGCTCCCAGCCCGGGCGCGGTCGCGGTTCGCGGCCGAGGTCCTGGTGCTGCTGGCTGCGTTCCAGCTCGGGGCGGGCCACGCGGTCTGGCGCACGAGCACCTGGCGCGAGGCGGAGGCCGTCGTCCGCTCCGTGGCGGGCGAGGCCTTCGTCAAGGCCGAGATCGTCGCCGCGCATGAGAATTGGTGCACCTGCCGCCTGGAGCAGCTCGCGCCCCTGGCCGGGGCACACGCCGTCGGCGCGCCTCCACCCAGCTCGGGCAGTGGGGAGAGCGGGGGGAGCGGGCGGGTAGGCGCTCAGGCCGCGGTACACCTGGTCTGGCGGCACGCGTGCCCGGCGCAGGCGCGGCCGCGGTGCGGAGAGAACTGGGCGGGATTCGTGCGTCTCGTGCCCGCGCGCGGTCCGCGCTATCCCGGAGACTGGGATCCGCGGCCCTGGCTCGCGCGCGTGCGATGCGCCGGCTGGATCGTACCGCGCTGCCTTGCCCGCTGTGGCTTGAACCCCACCCCAGCGCGACCTGCACTGGGCCAGCGTCTGGCCGATGCGGCCACGCGCGCACGCACGGGACTCGGCGCCCGCATCGGCGCGATGCTGCCGGCGACGACGGCCCCGCTCGCGCGCGCCCTGCTGCTCGGCCGGCGCGCGGCCGGCGAGGGCGCCGAGCGCCTCGCGCCACTGGAAACGGCGGGGGCAGGACACCTGTTCGCTGTCAGCGGTCTGCACGTCGGATGGTTCGCCGCCGGCACCGCCTTCCTCCTCGGTCTCTTGCCGTTCGACTGGCGCGTGCGGCGACTGTTCCTCGTGCCGGTGGCCCTGGCCTTTGCGACCGTCGTCGGGTGGACACCCGCGGTCACGCGCGCCGCGCTCGGTGTCGGCATCTGGGCCGGCTTGACCGCCGCCGGACGGCGCCCGCGCGCACTCACCATCTGGACCCTTCTGCTGGCGGCTCAGCTCTGGCAGGCGCCGGGCAGCTGGCGCGAACCCGGGGTCGCGCTTTCGTATCTCGTCACGCTCGCGCTGCTCGGAGTGTTCGGCAGCGCGCCGCAACGGCGCCTACCCGCAGGGGCACCGAGGGCCCCGCGCAGGCGCGCGCGCGGGGGGCTCGCGCTGCGGGCCGTCGTCGCGGCCCAGGCGACCGCCTGGTGCATTCTCCTCGCCTGGCGGGGCGGCGCCAGTCCCTTCTACCTGGCCGGCAACCTGCTCCTCGTGCCGGCGATCGGCGTTCTCTATCCCGCCCTCGCCCTCTCCCTGATGATCGCCGGCCTGCCCGGCTTCCCCGCCGAGATCGCGGCCGGGCCGGTTGACCTCGGCCTGCGCGCCGTCCTCGCGGCGGGCGCACTGTGTGCGCGGATCTCCCGGGCCACGTTCATCTCGGCCACGGTCGGCCCCGAGGCCGCCATGGCCGTCGCCGCCGCGATCGCCGCGTTGTGGCATGTGCGCCGCGGACCGCGGGCCGCACCGTTCGCGGCGGCGCTGGCGCTTTGCCTCACGGTGACCGGCATCGGCCGACACAACGCCGCCACCCCACGCCTCTTGCTGGTCGACGTCGGGCAGGGGGAGGCATGGCTTTGTCTCCACCGGCGGGGTGTATGGGCGATCGACTGCGGGCCCGACGAGCGCGGTTGGCAGGGCAGCGGCGGGGCGCGTGTGCTGACTGCATGCGAGCGACTCGGAGCGCGTCGACTGGCGCGGCTCTTCCTGACGCACGACGACGGCGATCACAGCGGAGGGCTGGGGGCATGGGTCGCGGCGGGTCTGCCCGTTGCCTGCGTCCACGCCCCGCGCGGTTGGTCACCGTCGCGCCTCACGCGCGCCCGTCTGGCGACGCTGCTCGTTCGCGGCACGCGCCTCTCGCTCCTCGCACGCGGGGACAGCTGCTGCGCGCCGGGGGTGGGCCTCACTGTGTTGCATCCGCCCGTTCCCGGTGAGCCGGGAGCGCCGGCCGACCCAACGCGCAATGCCACGGGACTGGCGCTGCGCATCCATCTGGCGGGGCTGCGGCTGCTGGTTGCGGGCGACGCTCCCTCGGCGGTCGAAGCGACCTGGCTGGGGTTGCCGGGTGTCGCGGCGCTTGACGTCTTGAGTGCGGCGCACCATGGCAGCGACGATGGGACGCCCGCCGCCCTGCTGACCGCCGCGCGCCCAACGCTCGTTCTGATCAGCGTCGGGCGGAATCCCTACGGCCATCCAGGCGGCGCCCTGCTCGGCCGTCTGCAGGCGGCGGGCGTACGCGTCCTGCGCACCGATCGCGACGGCAGTGTCTGGCTCGAGCCGCACCGCGGTACGTGGCGCGCGCGCGCCCTGGGATCCAACCGCGTGGTCAGTCTCGAGCGGCGGTTCCTTCCGGCGGCCACGACGGTCGCCCCGGGCGCCTGCGCGTGGGCAGGGGAGAAGCCGCCGCCGGTAGAGGCGCGGTCGCGCACCGGCACGCCTTGAGGGGGCGCGAGCAGCGTGCTATAAGGGGCCGACGCCAAGCGCAGGCAGCCTCTTTTCGCCGCGCGATCGCTGTTGGCGTGCGACGGCGCGGCACCGAGAAGGAGATCCTCATGGGGCAGACCCCCCCTCTTGATCCCGCGGCCCCTCCGGCTGCGGAGCCGTTCATGGGCCTTGCGACCCTGGGGATCGAACCCACGCACCGGGGCAAGGTGCGCGAGATCATCGAGCGGGGCGAGGAGCTCTGGATCGTCGCGACCGACCGACTGTCGGCCTTCGACCACGTCCTGGCGACCGGCATCCCGCAGCGCGGCGCGTTGCTGACGCGCCTGGCCGCTTTCTGGTTTCGTGGCCTGGCGGGGCGGTGGCCGACGCACTTCATCAGCGATCGCGCCGAGGACCTGCCGCGTGACCTCGCGCCGCATGCGGCCGCGCTGGCCGGTCGCACGATGCGCGTGCGCAAGGCCAAGCGGATCCCCTTCGAGTGCATCGTGCGCGGCTGGCTGACCGGGTCAGGCTATCAGGCCTATCGGGAGACCGGTTCGATCTGCGGCGTTGCGTTGCCACCGGGATTGGAGAATTTCTCGCGCCTCCCCGAGCCGATCTTCACTCCGACGACCAAGGCGGACGAGGGTCACGACGAACCGATCACGTATGCCGAGCTGGCGGCTGCGCTGGGCGAGGATCTCGCCGCAGCGCTGCGCCGCCGCAGCCTAGCCGTCTTTTCGGCCGGCGCCGCGTATGCCGAAGCGCGCGGCATCGTGATCGCCGACACGAAGTTCGAGTTCGGCTGGATCGACGGCGAACTCGCCCTGATCGACGAGGTGCTGACGCCCGACTCGTCGCGCTTCTGGCCGCGCGACTCGGTCGGTGACGGCCGGCGCCCGGTCAGCCTCGACAAGCAGTTCGTCCGCGACTACCTCCTCGGAACCGAGTGGGATCGCCAGAGCGCCCCGCCACCGTTGCCGCCCGACGTGGTCGCCAAGACCTATGCCCGCTACGCCGAGGCGGTGGCGCAGCTCGCCGGGGAGCGCGAGGCGCCTGTCTGGGGGCTGGGAGAGGAGGAGCAGTCGTGATCCAGGTGCGGCGAGCGCTGCTCTCGGTCTATCACAAGGAAGGTCTGGTCGACTTCGCGCGCCAGCTGGTGAGCTTCGATATCGAGCTGCTCGCTTCGGGCGGCACGGCGCGCGCGCTGCAGGAGGCGGGGCTGCCCGTCACGCCGATCGAGCGCCTGACGGGGTTGGGCGAGCTGTTCGGGGGACGCCTGAAGACTCTGACGCCGCAGGTGCACGGGGGACTGCTCCTGCGCCGCGACGTGGAGGCCGACTGCCGGGAGGCGGCAGAGCATGGCATCGCGCCGATCGACCTGCTGTGCGTCGATCTCTACCCCTTTGCCGAAACGGCCGCCGCCGGCGCGGCCGCCGCGGATCAGGCGATCGAGATGATCGATATCGGGGGACCGGCGATGGTGCGCGCCGCGGCGAAGAACCATCGCGATGTCGTGGTCGTCTCCAGGCGCGAGCAGTTCGCGCACGTGGCGGCCTTGCTTGGCGCGCACGGCGGGGCCGTACCACGCGTCGAAGCCGCCCGCCTGGCGGTGGCCGCCTTCGCCCGCACGGCCGCCTACGATGCAGAAATCTTTCACTACCTGCGCGGCCGGGGAGATGCGGGCGACACCTGGCCGCCCCACTGGGCAACCGGGGGCGAGATGCTCAGCTCCTTGCGGTATGGGGAAAACCCGCATCAGCGGGCCGCCTGGTTCGCCGCGCCGCACGGCTTCTGGAGTGCGGTCAAGCAGCATCAGGGCAAGGAGGTTTCGTACAACAACCTGGCCGATGTGTGGGCCGGATGGTCAGCGGTACGGGACTTCGACGAATGCGCCTGTGTCGTGATCAAGCACCGCACGCCCAGCGGCCTCGCCCTGGGACCGACACCGGGCAAGGCCTTCGCGCTGGCGCGCGATGGCGACCCGCTGTCGGCCTTTGGCGGCGTCGTCGTTTTCAATCGCCGCGTCGATGCCGACGCGGCCACGCCGCTGGCCGACATGTTCCTCGAGGTCGTTGCCGCGCCCGACTGGAGCGGTGATGCGCTGGCGCGCTTGCGCAAGAAGAAGAATGTGCGCGTACTGACGCTCCCGCCGGCCGAGCGCTTGCACGGGCGCGACGCCTATTTCGGATTGGGCGACGCGACGCTGGTACAAGAACCGCTGCCGCGTCCGCATGCCCCCGCCGCCTGGCAGTGCGTCACCCAGCAAGATGTCGACGAAGGCACCCGCACCGAGCTCTTCTTCGCCTGGCGCGTCGTGCGCCACGTGCGCTCGAACGCGATCGCCTTGACGCGCGACGCGCGCACGCTGGGCCTCGGCGGGGGACAGACGAGTCGCATCGACGCCTGCGACGTCGCCTTGCTCAAGGCGGCGCGCGCCGGCCACGATGTCAGCGGTGCCGTTCTGGCGAGCGATGCCTTCTTCCCCTTTCGTGACGTCGTCGATCGCGCCGCCGCCGCCGGCGTGCGCGCGCTCGTCCAACCGGGCGGCTCGCGCCGCGACCAGGACAGCATCGATGCCTGCAATCAACACGGACTGGCGATGCTCTTCACCGGAGAGCGCGCCTTCGTCCATTGAGCAGCCGGAG
>Ga0180430_10000838_pt1 | contig 32334 bp, 27 predicted proteins | sample SS_ome_9_FD_132999 | JGI IMG/M metagenome (GOLD analysis project Ga0180430, IMG submission 132999) | Hypersaline lake sediment archaeal communities from the Salton Sea, California, USA - SS_1_S_2 metaG | ecosystem: Environmental > Aquatic > Non-marine Saline and Alkaline > Hypersaline >... | reverse complement strand
GATTCATCCTAATGATTTGAAAAAGTTAGTGCAGCAGATGGAGCTTTTTTTACCAGCATAATATCACGATTAATTCTTGCTTTCATTATCTATCGTCTTTTAGCTATCGGCAAACTAACGATGGTTTCAGGGATAGGTTTCCAATCTTAAAAATAGCTAAGTTTTTCTTATTTTGCCCCAAAACCGCTCCTATGCAGATTCTTATTGTGGAGGATGAAGCTTCTTTAATGGATTCAATGGTCTCTTATCTTGAGCTTGAGGGCTTCAGGTGTGAGCGGGCATCGGATTACCATACAGCAGTTTGTGTGCTGGACAAACATGACTACATCTGTATGCTGATCGACCTGAACCTGCCCGGTGGGGATGGATTGGAGCTGGTAAAGCTTGCCAGGGAGAATCAGTCAGAGTCGGGGATCATTATTATTTCGGCGCGGGATACCATCGAACAAAGAGTGGAGGGTCTTGATGCAGGGGCCGATGATTATCTTGTAAAACCCTTTCATCTATCTGAACTGGTGGCCAGGGTACATTCTGTGGCCCGCCGGACCCGTATGAAAGGAGGAGAGGTGCTTAGCTTTGGAGTCATCTCTGTCCATCCGGACGAGCATTCATGTTTTGTTGGCAAGAAACAGGTGGATCTGACAAGGAAGGAGCTGGATATGCTGATGTTCCTGATGGCCAATCGCAACCGGGTGGTAACCAAAGAAAGCATAGCCGACTACCTCTGGGGGGAGTATGGAGGTGGTTACGGGTCTTACGATTTTGTCTATACTCATTTGAAGAATCTGAGACGCAAGCTGCAGGACGCCGGCTGCCCCGATTACGTGGAGAATATTTACGGGATTGGTTACAAATTCTCCCTTGACAAGAGCCCATGAAACTACTAACCAAATCAACCCTGTTAATTGCAACACTTTCCCTGTTCCTCTTTTTTATTATGGGGATCATCTTCTTCCAGGTGCTTAAGAATATGAGTAAAGCGAACCTTGACAGGGAGCTGTTTGATTTGAAAGAACTGGTGGAGGATCACATTGAGAACTATCAGGCCAATCACATTATAGCACTTCCCGGGATCGATTCTTTGTCCATTCAATCCATTCAGCTTAACCGGCAGGCTGGGGAATTTTTAGGGGATACCCTGATGTATGATTCAAAGGAGAAGCAGTTTAAAACCTACCGCTACATTCAGTTTATTTCGGTGAAAGGGGATGCGGCCTACCAGGTTAGAATATACAAGTCCACCAATCCAACTGATTACCTGGTTGAACGGGTGACCCTGATGATGACCCTGATGGTGATTCTGTTCCTTGCGGGAATCTTCATTCTGAACAGATTTATTTTCGCAAACCTGTGGGGAGATTTTTTCAAGGCCATTGATAAATTGAAAGAATTTGAAACCAATAAGGAACCGGTGATTCTTGGGGAGCAGGATATCCAGGAATTTGAGGAGCTCAGGCTGGCGCTGGAGATGATGACCAGCCGTCTGGCCAGCGACTACAAAGAGTTGAAAGAATACACCGATCATACCACCCATGAACTGCAAACACCTCTTGCAGTGATTAAGTCGAAAACTGAACTCCTGATCCAATCCGATAGATTGGGTGCAGAGGAGATGAAGTGCCTGGAGGCGATCAATACAAGCGTTAACCAGTTGTCCAGGCTAAACTCGACCCTTGCCCTGCTTACTCGCATTGAAAATAAACAATTCACCGAGAAGGAGAAAATAGACCTTGCCGGACTTCTGGAACGGCATCTGGAGCTGCTGGAGGAGCCTATCGGACTTCGGAAGATCAGGGTAGAAAAACAATTCCACCAGGAAGCAGTGGTGCTTTTAATGGACCAGGGACTGGCCGATCTTCTGATAGCAAACCTTCTGAAAAATGCCATTGTACATAATAAAGAAGGGGGAAGAATTCTATTGGAGACGGAGCCCGATCGCCTCAGCATAAAAAACGACGGTCCTCCTCTGTCATTTAAGCAAGAGGACCTGTTTACACGCTTTGTGAGAGACACCAAACGGAGCGGTAATTTCGGGCTGGGACTGTCGCTTGTAAAAAAAGTATGTGAAACTTATAATTTTTTAATTGAGTATTCATTTGAAAATGAGCGACATACCTTTACCGTGATCTTTAAAGCCTGATCTCTTCAGAATCTCTTCAGATTCAGGATTTATATTTGAATTGTCAAGTTATCAAGCAAGAGATAACAACATAGCTAAATGGATATAAAGAACCATCCGGATTGATAACCCGGGTGGTTTTTTATTATTTTGCAGATTGTTATGATCTATTCCTATGCATTCAGTATCCATATTTTCATCAGCAGCATAACGCTTCTGGCTGGGATTATAACTATTGTTATGTCTGTACACGGATTGATCCGGAAGCGGGACTATGGCAGGAGTGATCTGGTGGTATCGCTCATTTTCAATGTGGCGCTCTATTTTCAGCTCTTCCTGGGGTTCCTGATCTACTATCTTCTTCGGACTTCCCTGGAAGGGCCCGTATGGGAGGTCCCTAATACGCAGAATGATGCTTCCTTGAGGTTCTGGGCCATCGAACACATTGCATTGATGATCTTTGCTCTTTTCCTGACCCAGCTGGGCCGGGTTTTTATTAAGAAATCCCTGGTACCCTTCAGGAAATTCAGAGCCTCTCTTTTCTATTTCGGGACCTCCTTATTCCTGATCCTGTTCTCTATGACCATGGCGCTTACACGATAGGCTCCTGATTGCCGGTCAGTTCAGGTTCGCCCTTACATGTTTGATCATCCAGTCCACGATTTTTTCATAATCGTAATCGGGCAGGTCGTTTTCCCATTGTTCAAGGGAATAGATCCCGGTGAATCCCCCATCTTCCATGATCCTTACACAGCGGTCAAAGTCAAATCCCGTATGCTCATAATTTTCGTTGAAGCCATGGGTCTTGGCTGATACCAGCAAGGTGTATGGAGCAACCATTTCAAGTGCCTTATACTTGTCCGTGGTCTCGGGGTAGTTTCCAAAATCGGCCAGTAAACCAAAATCCTTGCTGTCGATCGCCTGGGCCAGCTGAATATGTTTCTCAGGGATGGACAGCAGGTCAAAGTGATTTTCTGATAGAAAGGTGATCCCTTTGCCTGCAGCATAATTGGTGAGCTCCCTGACAGATTTTATACCTTCCTCCATGGAGTGTCCCAAAAAGCTTCCCCGGATCATTTTTGCCCCCAGTACCGCGCCCGCATCAATCCATCCCTTGATCTCCTTAATGGCCAGGAGGCTGTTGCCATTTTCAGGATCTGACATGTCCAGGCCCGGAGTATCAACCTGAATATTGATAAGTCTGCACCCGTTTTTATCCAGGGCCTTTTTAAGATCCTTCAGGTAGGAAGCTTCCCTTGATTCAAAATGTTCAGACCAGAATTCAGGCTGGTAGATACCAAATCTGTCCCGATAGAATTCAGGAATCATCTGTAAGGTGAGTAGATCTTCAGAGGCGTCCGGATTAGTACTTTGGAATCGCTTACGGAAAACCACGGTGGTGAGGCCGATTCGCGACATGGGATCGCTGGCTGTGCAGGCGGTAAAAAAAGAAGGAGCTGCAAGCATGGCGCCTGCAGCTACTCCAGTTTGTTGAATAAAATGACGTCTTTTCATTGGGATTTAGTTTATCGTAGAGCTGCTTTACTGAGGAGATGTTCGGGTATCTCCACATCAAATTTAATCTCATCTACGATAAATTCCGTCCCTGCGCCCTTTTTTAGCATATCCTTGAAGGTGATTTTCCCTGGGTACCAGCGTGATCCATGCTGTGTGATATTACTTAACTCTGTTTTCTTCAAAAGTTTACCACTTTTAGCATAAAGTTCTTCTTTAAGAGGGATATATTTGGATTGATCTACCCATAGTTTGCGCATCTGGTAGGCCACATCTTCCTCGGTGGCCCGCATTTCTACAATCCAGCACTCCGTATCCCCGATGGTTTCGGTGCCAATCACTCCGGCATCGTATACATCACTGAGCTTCCGGTCATCCATCATGTCCTCGTAACTCAAATCTGACCCCATAACCGACTGGCGGAGCATATGCCCGGAAATCTGGATGGTGCGGTCGGTGGAGGGGGAGTATATCCAGAGCTGCTCCTCCAGCTTCAGCATCTTGGTCCCTTTCTCCCTGGCCGGGGCAAGATATTCGGTAAAAGAAGATATGCCCTGGCCCCAGCTTTCTGATTCAACAGTCCGGGAGGAGCGTGGTCCATGAATGACCATTTTAGATTTAACGTATCTGGTGTCGGAAGACATATTTGCATCTATCCGGTTCAGGATCTCCTTGCCCGAGGGTTGGGCCGACAATGCACTTGTAAATAAGAACAAAGCGGCAGCTATTTGAATTGTATATCTAAGTTGTTTCATGCCTGTAATTCTTTAAAGAGTGAAGCAGTTTTTCTTTTAAATATTCCGATACCGGCCAGGGCAGTTCCCAGGGCGGTTGCAAGTACACCGGGAATAAAGCCAATATAATACGCATCCTGGGTTATCCGGGCCTTCATGACACTCTGCATCATCATACTGGAGTTTCCCATCATTCCGCCTATGTCAAGGCCTTTTGTTAACAGAGATGCAAAAAAGAGGCCAAGGGCAGTCCCGAGTATTGATCCGGCGAGACCTATGAATAATGACTCTGTGATCAGGCTGCGATAAATATGTCTTTTCTCTTCCCCGATTGCTATTCTCAGACCCATTTCTCCGTAGCGTCGGAGTCCGCCAAGCAAACCTGAATTCCACAATACTATGGCCATGGCGATCATGAAGACTCCCACGATTATACCTTTGAAATAGTCCACCATATCAAGCATCATGGTAATGGTTCCCTGTTCCCTGAGGCTTAGCATTACCGGTGAAAATTCATCTTCGGGATCGTTGTACTTCAGGGTAAATGCCTCCGATATGGCCCCGGCCTGAAGATCATCGTATTCTCCGCCTGGCAGAAAGCCCAGGATCTCCCCGGTGGCATCCTGCATATCCAATGCCATACGTATACTGTTAATATCGGCTACCACACCCCCTCTGTCCAGTGCAGTGGCTCCGAATTTGAGGGTACCGCATATGGTGAAATTGGTAATGGACATGGCCCCGTACATGGTGGTACTGATCAGGGTTACCTGATCACCCGGTTCCACATCAAGTTTTGTGGCGAACTCATCGCTAAGAATAATTTCGTCCAGGGATTGAATCATGCGTCCGCGGATAAGAGATTTCTCCAGGTTAAGCCTTTCGGCTTCATTACTTTCCGGGGAGAGCAGGTCCACAGCCATTCCTCCACCGGGTCCCTGGGCCTTGGTTTCACCGTTCTCATCCGGGGCATCTACCAGTCCACCGAAACTAATACGTTCTACCCATTCCATTCCCGGATAATCGCTTTTCAGGTTCCGGAGGACCTCTTCAGTACCAAGCAGGGCCAGATCGTTTGGCGTCTGATCCATATATTCACTGTAGGCTTTGCTCATGACTTTCACGTGCCCTGTGGCGAAATTTGCGTTAAACACGATCATGTCGCCCAGCACGCCGGTCACCCAGCAGTGCATAAGAACCACCAGTGTAACACCGGTTGCCACCACCAGGGTGGGCATCAGGCTCCTGGAGCGATCCCTGAACAATCCTTTTATATAAAATCGTAACATGTTTTCTGTTTTTTGGGTTATTGGATTTTGCCCCTGATAGCGTCATTGGGATTCATTTTACTGATCTTCCTGGAGGGCATGTAACTTACAATAGTTGTAGCTACTGTTACCAGGATGACAGAGCCGATGACCAGGGCCAGACTGTAATATGGATACATATGTTCAGCTGCCGCCATACCAAAATCATCGGTGCCTTCAGGCATTGCAATACCTGCTTTCGAGGTCCATAATAAAAGTGGAAAGCCGTAAATAGCTCCCAATATCACTGCCAGGATAGCATGCATGCCTCCTTCCACCGTAAAGATACCTACCACCTGCTTCCGGGTCATCCCCATGGCAATGTAGGTTCCTATCTCCCGCTGGCGGCGGAAGATGGAAAGCACCTGGGTATCAAATACAGCCAGCAGGGCCAGGGCCAGGATAATGAGATAGAAGATGGAACCTCCCACGCTTTTCATCTGGATCATCTCCTCCAGTTCCTTAAATAAATAATCATGGCCTTTGAATTCCCAGCCAGCCAGCGTGCTTCCTTCTTCGGGTACCTCATCCACCACAACCATGGAGGCCTCTCCTTTCATGTCTGTTATTTGCTGGAGATCTTTCAGGGAGATCCATACCTGTCCCTGGTCCACTGCCGGGACTGTGGTATTGAAGATGCCTGTGATAAGAACATCGGTGGCATCAAATGTGCCATGGGTATCGCGCCACCTGATCAGAAGGTAATCACCTTCCTGCACTCCGGCCGATTTGGCCAGTCTTTGTCCCACAATGGCAGTAATTTCATCCGCCCCCGGATCCAGCTTTTCAGTGGGGAGGGAGAGGATCTTCTGGCGGGTGTCAATGCCTCTGAGCATCACGCCCATCATTCTTCCTTCCGGGTAGATGGTGGCCTGGGTGATCAGGACAGGAACTGCATTTCCCTCTGCAGCCATTGCTTCAAGTGATGCAGGTACAGGGGCATGCGCATCTACCAGGGTCATGGGATCGTAGGGATCATACATCTTGTGCCAGTATTGTCCCTCGGCAACCTCCCAGGCAATGGATTCAATCCGCGCCTGGCGGTCCCATCCCTGGTAGAGTCCGTTCATATAGATAATCAGCACATAGGCCAGGGAGAGGACAAAAACGATAAGAAGTGTCCGCAAGCCTGCGCCCATAAGATTCTTGTATGCAAGTTTAAATGCGATCATGATTTCTATTTTTTGATGTTCTCATCTGAAACCACCTTACCATCTTCCAGGCGAATAATCCTTCTCAGGTAGCCGATTACCTTTTCGTCGTGGGTGGCAAAAACAAAGGTGGTTTCCAGTTCCTTATTCAGCTTCTCCATGGTCTGGAGGATGTGATGTGAATTTTCAGCATCCAGGTTGGCGGTGGGCTCGTCTGCCAGCACCAGGTCAGGTTTTTTCACCATGGCCCTTGCTATGGCCACCCGCTGGCTTTCCCCACCTGATAGCTGGGGAGGCTTGGACTTAATCTTGTCGCTGAGGCCTACCCATTCCAGAGCCTCCAGGACGGCCTTTTTCCTCTCAGCAGCTGGCATTTTCAGCAGCAAGAGGGGAAACTCTACATTTTCGAAAACTGTATAAACCGGCATCAGGTTGTAGGTCTGGAAAATGAAACCAATATGTTGCTTCCTCAATTTTGCAGATACCTTTGGGGTCATCTGCCCGGACATGATTCCCAGCACATTGGTTTGCCCTCTGGAAGGCGTATCCAGGGACCCGAGGATATTCAGCAAAGTGGTTTTCCCCGATCCGCTGGGACCCACTATTCCTGAGAACTCTCCCTTTGCGAAGGTCAGGTTTATACTGTTCAGGGCGGTGAATTCGCCCCCGCCAATGGGAAAACTCTTGACCAGATTTTCGATGGTGATAATACTTCCGTTTTTCATTAGAATTTGTTTTATATGGTATGCTTTAATGATTGAATACAGCCATTAACTGGAAACCCCAACCGCCATAAAGGCTGGTGCGTGGATCCACATTATACAGGGTATAGGTATCCGGATTCCAGAAACCCATCAGGTAGAAGCTCCATTTGTCATAGGTCATGCCCCAGTTGATGAAGCGATAAAAATTATTGTTGGTAAAGTCATAGAACATCATGGCACTCACATTATGAATGATGTTTACAGGATAATTGGCAGATAGCAAGCCAAATACAAGCCCTTCCTCATTTGCGAAGGGCTTATCCCCCTGCAGGTAGCCAAATCCTTCGGTCATCACATGCAGGCCATTCCCCAGGCCAAATGTGTAATCCATACCGACATTCAGCAAGCTCTTATAGTCCAGGTCGGTGTAGCTGAAGTTTTGCTTGCTCAGGGACAGCTCTGCCCAGATTCCAAGGGCCAGATCCATTTTGAAGTCCAGCCCGATCCTGTTCTCCGGGGAAGTTTCGCCCAGGGTGATTGAGTCGGGGAGGACTGGCCCGGGATCTGCGGTGCGGTGGTGGTAGCTGGCTGCAATCTCACCAGTGAACAGGGGCAGCTGTACACGACCGCCATATTCTATGCTGTTTTTCTTGCTAGGGATGAGCTCCCATCCTTTAAGCTTTTCTTCACCATATATTCCCCAGATCCAGATATTGGCATTGTTCAGAAAATAGTAGCGCCCCAGCAGGCCCCATACACCATCAGTCAATTGAAGAGGATCGCGGGGATCAATCTTGTCGAACCACATCAGCGGCCGGAACATCTGGGCAGATCCGAAATTGATCTTCTGCAAGCCGGCCCGCAGTTCGAACTGGTCCCCGGAAAATTTTACCCACATGCGGTAAGGAGAAATATCGCCGTCCAGATCAATGGTATCCTGGCTGTAGATACTGCTCCCCCAGATATTGACAGAGAATTCACCTTCAACACTGTATTTGCCGACAGGCACATTGAAGTTAATTTCGGGGATGTATCGTAGTCCGGCCTGGGCCTGGAAGGGCTCGGCAGGATTCAGAGTGGTCCAGCCTATGGCCTGCCCTTTGAATCCCAGGGCCTGCCCCTCTGCCTCTGCAGAGGTCAGAAGAAAGACTAAAATCAAAGCCAGTATGGGAATTGTTTTTTTCATTACTCCTCCTAGGTATGAGTATTCCTGTTCAGGATTCCATAGAAAAGAAAATTTGTAATTTCCATGACCAGGTCCTGGGGTTCTTCATACATATTTAAAAGTGCATCTTCCTGGGCCATCTCCACCAGGTGATTCATTACATACATGATAAATTCAATTTTCAGGTCGCTCCGGATGTCACCTTCGTCCTGGGCTTTTTTGAAATCATTGGTGAACATCTGAAGATTTTCCTGGGTGAGCTGGTTGAGGAAATTTATCAGTTCCGGATCCTCACTTTGCACATAATCCCGAAAAAATTCACTGCTCATGGTCTCAATCTGCTCCTGTTTCAGATGGATCATCTGAATCACTTTTTCGGGGTATGGGATTTCGCTGTTGGAGATTTTTTTATACTTGTCAAGAGATTCATTCAGGACCCCGTTCATAAGTTCCTTCACCATCTCAATCTTGTTTTTGAAGAACTTGTAATAGGTCATTTTACTGACCCCGGCTTCCTTGCAGATCTCTTCAATGGTGACTCTTTTGAACCCGAATTTCCAGAAAAGCTCTTTACCCGTTGCAAGGATCTGCTCCTTTTTTGGATTTGACATGTTGCTCATAATTATACGAATTATGTAATAAGAAACATATTTCGTACAAATATAAGGTAAAAAGTATACGATTGTCAAGCTTTTTTATGAAAATCGTACAGTGGCGTAGCAAAAAAATCCCTGCCTGAAATGTATCAGACAGGGAATCAGTTATTTACAATTCAGATTTATTCTCCGCTTTTTCCGTAATTGGGAAGCACCCTGGCGCTTGGATCGTTCACATCGCAGTTTTCCCATTCCTTATTGGGCATCCAGAAATCGGCCACGGCTTTGGAGCGACCGGGGAAATGAGACTCAAAGATGTCCCTGTACATCAATGATTCTTTGGAGATGGGAGTGGCATGGGTATATATGAGCTCAGCATCCATCAGGTCGTCGTCGCTGTACATCTCCTCTGCATAGGCTTTCAGATTATCCACCACGCTGTGACCCACTGCATCGGAGAAGGCTGCTTTTTCCCTGTACAGAATATCATGAGGAAGGTAGTCGCCCTCGAAAGCTTTGCGAAGGATGTACTTCCCAACACCTGTAAAGTTCATTTTTTTCTCCGGCGGGATGCTCATCACATACTTCACGAAATCCAGGTCTCCAAATGGCACCCTGGCCTCCAATCCGTTGGATGAAATGCTTCGGTCGGCCCGGAGGACATCATACATATAGATCTCCTTCAGTCGCTTCTCGGCTTCCTTCTGAAAGGCCGAGGGGGAAGGGGCAAAATCGGTGTACTTATAGCCGAAAATCTCATCGCTGATCTCCCCGGTCATCAGGACCTTGATGTCCGTATTTTCACGGACATATTTGCTTACCAGGTACATGCCCATGGAGGCCCTGATGGTGGTAATATCGTAGGTCTCAAGATTAAAGATCAGGGTACTCAGGGTATCGAAGATATCCTGTTTGGTGAAAAGAACTTCCGTGTGATCTGCACCCAGATAATCCGCAACAATGCGAGCATATTTGGTGTCGATGGGATCCTTATCGATTCCTACGGCGAAGGTACGGATGGGCTTATCCATCATCCGGGCACCGATGGCACACACCAGGCTGGAATCCAATCCTCCACTCAGAAGAAAGCCCACAGGAACATCAGCATGCAAACGCTTTTCAACTCCTTTGGTCAGGAGATCATTTATGTGTTCAAATACCTCCTCCATTTCATGTTCCACATATTGGTCCACCTTTGCAATATCCATATAGCTTATAAACTTTTCACCGTCATAGATATGTCCCGGAGGAAAGGGCCTGACTACGGTGCATAGTTCGCTTAAGGCTTTCATTTCACTGGCAAACATAATTTTCCCGTCGGAGGCATAGCCGTAGAACATGGGGCGGATCCCAACCGGGTCGCGGGCCGCATAGTATTTGTCCACATCCGCATCATAGAGAACGCAAACAAACTCGGCATCCAGGCGACGTGCAGTTTCTTCCATACCCAGTTCCATAAACATGGGAATAATTACTTCGCAATCGCTCTCTGACTGGAAGCTATAGGAATCCGTGTATTGTTCCTTCAGGCTCTGGTAATTATATACTTCGCCGTTTGCTACCAGGTGAAGGTCCCTGTGGATCAAGGGCTGATTCCCATCGTCCGATGTATCAATAATCTTGAGCCGGTGAAAGCCCATCCATCCTTTATCTCCGAGGTCGCAGGCCACCGAATTATCCGGGCCCCTGTATCTTATCTTTTGAAACTCGCTGACCACACTAAGCCGCAACATCTTGTCTCCTCCCGTATACACTGAAAATCCACACATAAAACTTGATATTTATTATAGATTAAAACAAAATAGGCTTCAAATATATGATATTATAATTAAATGAAGCAATAAAACATGAAGTAGGCTGAAAATACCGCTATAAGATTACAAATTGTAAGTAATCAATGGCAAATACACAGGCATTCGTGATAAATTGAAAGCAGGATCAGGTGGGTTAGCCGAATTCAGATATGGATTGAAGAGATTCCATATTGGCAATTTGGATTGTTTTGCCATAGATTTTCAGGATGCCATCCCGGCGAAACTCACTCAATGTCCGGATCACATTTTCGGTGGTCATGCCCACATATTCGGCCATTTCTTTCCGGGTTAGGGGGAGTTCGAACTCTTCGGCATAAAAAACTGATCTGGCAAAATAGATCAGCAGGTAGGCGACCCTTCCTCGCAGATGCTTTTTTCGTATCTCCAGAGATTCGAGAATTATGGTATCTGCAACCCTGCTCATTTTTCCAAGCAGGTTCAGGGCAAGCTTCCCATTCTCAGTGATCAGAGATCTGATATCATCCATTTTCAGGTTGCAGGTGACCGAGTCTTCCAGTGCGGTTACTGAGTAGTTATAGTGTTTGTTTGAAAAAACACTGAGCAGACTTACATAGTCCATGGGTTTGGCGATGGTAATAATCTGTTCTTTACCCGAAGGATCGCTCCTGAACAGCTTTACAAGTCCGCTTTTCAAATAAGTAAAGTCTTTTATAAGCGTTCCCTCCTTGAGGATGGTTTCTCCTGTGAGATACTCTTTCTCCACCTTTCCATCACAAATTATACTCATGTTTGTTTCATCCAGATTTACCATGAAAAGCTCTCTGAGCTCACATAATTCACATGTACAACCTGGATCCATACCGTCTGACTTTAAGTGCTGGTTAACATACCCTGATATGATAATTATCATGCCATGATAACTATCATATCGTTATCCGGATAACGCCAATAAACTCCTTCCTATTTTTGCCATCCGAAAACCTTATACAGCAAAGAACAATATTATGAAAAAGATTTTAATACTGGGCGGTGGAACAGCAGGGACCATGATGGCCAACAAGCTTTTTAAAGCCTTGGACAGGCAGGAATGGGAGGTTACCATCGTGGATCAGCATAAAACCCATTATTATCAACCCGGGTTTTTGTTTATCCCTTTTGGAATCTATAATAAATCTGATGTGGTGAAGCCCAAGGGGGATTTCTTCCCCTCCGGAGTGAAAGTAATATATAAGGAGATTGACCGGATTGAAGGCGAGGAGAACCGGGTTTATCTTGGAGATGGTACCACCCTGAAGTATGATTTCCTGATCATTGCCACCGGTACTGAGACCCGCCCGGATGAGACCCCCGGTCTTCTGGGCAACGAATGGCGTAAAAGCATATTTGATTTTTATACTGTTGAGGGGGCTGTGGCGCTGCAGCAGTTCTTTAAAAGCTGGGAAGGTGGTAAGCTGGTTATGGCCATCTCCGAATTACCCTTCAAATGTCCGGTGGCCCCCATTGAATTTGTTTGCCTGGCCGAGGCTTACTTTACTGAAAAGGGGATCAGGGATAAGGTAGATATTACCTATGTGACCCCGCTTCCGGGAGCTTTTACAAAGCCCATTGCCACAAAAATGCTGAGTCAGCTTCTGGAGGAAAAGAACATCAAGGTGGTTCCTGAATTTTATATCGAGAGTGTGGATGGCGAGAAAAAGGTGATCAAATCCTATGATGAAGTGGAGATTCCCTATGATGTGCTGACAATCGTGCCGGTAAATATGGGTTCGGAGATGATCGAACGCAGTGGCCTTGGCGATGACATGAATTATGTGGAAACCGATAAGGAGACCCTGCAATCGAAGAAATTTGAGAACATCTTCGTCCTGGGTGATGCGGCCAATATTCCGACTTCAAAAGCCGGTTCAGTGGCACACTTTGCTGCAGAGATCCTGTTTGAGAATATGATGAACGCCATTGAAAACAGGCCCCTGACCGCCAAATTTGACGGGCATGCCAACTGTTATATTGAAACAGGATATGGCAAAGGAGCATTGATCGATTTCAATTACGATACGGAACCCCTGCCTGGAACCTTCCCACTTCCGGGGATCGGACCTTTCGGGCTTCTGAAGAATACAAAGATCAATCATTATGGAAAGATGATCTTCCGCTGGATTTACTGGCACATCCTGCTGAGAGGCAAGGAAATGCCCATTGAGGCCCATATGACCATGGCAGGTAAAAAGAACCACATTGACTAAGCGGAATATGATGGCAGAGAATACAACACAACAGATTGCTGAATTGAACCAGAAGGTCGATACGATCCTGGAATACGTCAATCAGCAAAGACTAAAATCACAGGCCATTGATGACCTGGTGGCAGATGTTTCCATCATTGGAAAGGATGCCTATGATTCGACCGTGAAGGCGCTTGATGAACACGAAGTTGTCCTTGATCCCGACCAACTCCGGGAACTGGGTATCCGGGCTGCACAGAACATCGGCAATTTCAATACCCTTCTGGATACCATGGGGAGTGCCATGGACCTTTTAAAGGATGTGGGCCCCATCGCCAATGAAGTCATTATCGATGCCACAAAGAAGTTGCATGAGTTTGAGCAGAAAGGTTACTTCGAATTCATGAAGGAATTCGGTGCGATCATTGACAATATTGTGAGCCATTATGACATCAATGATGTTCGAATGCTGGCCGACAATGTGGTAACCATTTTAGATACCGTGAAGAACCTGACCCAGCCGGAAATGCTTAAGTCCATTGACACAGCTGTGAAGGTATTTTCAAATATGGAGACGGAGAATGTACCCGAATACTCCATATTCAGGGTGATAAGGGAGATTAACAAACCAGAGATGAAAAAGGCCTGGGGCTTCCTGTTCACATTTATGAAGAACATGAGTCGCATGGACCAAACAAATAATCAATAACCAATAACAAATACCTAAGAAAGATGGCAACAAAAACCTATGCAGGACAAACTGTGGAAGTTAACGATGAAGGATACATGGTTGATGCTTCACAGTGGAACAAAGAAATTGCAGCTGAAATAGCTAAAGAAGAAGGAATTGATTTAACTGATCAGCACTACGAAGTGCTGGAATTCCTCCGCAATGCAAGTGAGAAAGGTGAGACTCTTACCATCCGCAGGGTAGGTAAATCAGGAATTGTTGATATCAAGGGCTTGTATAAGCTGTTTCCCGGTGGTCCTCTGAAGCATTCCTCAAGAATTGCGGGAATTGCCAAACCAGCAAGTTGTGTATAATCTTAAAAATTGAAGAAAATGGCTGAAGCAAAAGAAAGTCCCTTAAAAAAAGTATGCATTATTTGTGCCAAGGGTACCATTGAAGATGTATATGCAACCCTGGTCATGGCCAATGGAGCTGTCATGGAAGGAATCGAGTGCAAGGTATTTTTTACCTTCTTTGGACTGGATGGAATTACGAAGAAGCAGATGGGCAAGATCAAGACAGCAACCGTTGGGAATCCTGCCATGCGGGCACCCGGTGGATTGCCTTTCCCAACCATCCTGGGAATGCTTCCCGGAGTGGAGGCTGGCGTATCTGCCATGATGAAGAGCCAGATGTATAAGCTGGATATTCCTCCTGTGGATGAGTTCCTTGAGATGATCACAGCCGGTGGAGGAGAAATTTATGCCTGTAAGCTGGCCATGGATATGTTCAAGCTTGAGAAAGAAGATCTTCACGAAGAGGTAAAAGATGTGCTGACCATAGGCGATTTTTACGGAAAATGCGGAGGGGAAAATACCCAGATTATCTTTACTTAAAAATATTGAAGTAGAAGTTGGTAGTGTAGTTGGTAGTGTAGTTGGTAGTGTAGTTGGTAGTGTAGTTGTTAGTAGTAGAAGGGGCTTGTCTTAAGTTGACAGCCCCTTTCTTTTTTGCCCTATATAGAGGAAGGAGTCCGCTTTCTCAAACTCTTTGTAGAAGTGAAAGAGTTTGTGATCGAAATATTCGCCAAAAAGTATTCCTATTCCCTCATCTGTATGATAGTTTACGAATAAATCATTGTAGACCTCTGAATCCTTCCCGTGCCAGAAGGTGTGACAAACAATGCCCCCGGGACCCAGTATCTCATATTGTCTTTTTACGGACCTAATTAAGGCTTCATCCTCCAGGTGATGTAATACCTTGTTCGAGTAAATCCCGTCATAAGAGCCTTTGATATTCAATGAGGCTGCATCCAGTTTCAGGAATTTGCCCTCCGGGTAGTTTTCATGTAAATGTTTCAGGAATTCTTTTGAATTATCCGAACCAGTCACTTTGTAATGCTCCTGTAAAAGTTTCCAGTCTGTTCCCGGTCCTGATCCAATTTCAAGCAGCCGGGAACCAACAGGCAGGTGTTCTTTTAATCTGGTGATTGCGTCTTTACCATCATGGCCCTGCGCCATTTTGATGTACTCATCCACAGACTCCTTTGTATGGTAGTACCGGCCCATTACAATGTAGCTTACCTTCCCCCAAACTCCATCAGGAAGGCCTTGATAAAGTCGTCCAGTTCCCCATCCAGGACCGACTGGACATTGCCTGTTTCAAGATTGGTGCGCAAATCCTTGACCAGCTTGTAGGGATGCAACACGTAGTTTCGGATCTGTGATCCCCACTCTATCTTCATTTTACTGCCTTCTACCTCGGCCTGTTTTGCTCTCTTTTTCTGCAGTTCTATTTCGTAAAGATGGGACTTCAGAATTCGCATGGCATTCTCCCTGTTCTTCAGCTGGGAGCGTGTTTCGGTATTGTCCACGGTGATTCCTGTGGGGAGGTGGCGGACCCGCACACCAGTTTCCACCTTATTAACATTCTGACCACCGGCACCACCCGATCGGAAGGTATCCCATTCGATTTCGGCAGGATTCACAACAATTTCGATGGATTCATCAATCACCGGAGTTACAAAAACAGAGGCAAATGAAGTGTGCCTGCGATTGTTGGAATCAAAGGGAGAAAGTCGCACAAGACGATGTACACCGGATTCGCTTTTAAGGAAGCCATAGGCATAGTCGCCCGTGACCTCCAGGGTAACAGATTTGATTCCTGCTTCATCGCCCTGCACCATATGCAGCTCCTTCAACTTGTAGTTGTGCTTCTCGCCGTAGCGGAGATACATGCGCATGAGCATCTCGGCCCAGTCCTGACTCTCTGTACCCCCTGCTCCTGAATTGATCTTCAGGATGGCTCCCATACTGTCTTCCTCATTCTGAAGCATATTCTTGGATTCCAGGGCCTCTGTCAGGGCAAGAGCTTGGGTATACTGAGAGGAGACTTCCTCCTCTGTGGACTCCCCGGCTGCCAGGAATTCCGCCAGCACATTCAAATCCTCCACAGCGGTCTTAACATCATTATAGCCTTCCACCCAGCTTTTAAGCCGGGCGATTTTTCTGAGTTGCTCTTCCGCAGATTTGGGATTGTTCCAGAAATCCGGATCGTGTGTACCCTGTTCCTCTTCTTCTATCTGAATGGTTTTTCCATCCACGTCAAAGATGCCTCCTTAACGCATCCAGGCGCCTGCTGAGATCTTTGATCTGATCGCTTGTTATCATCAATAAAAAATTTCGCTAAAGATAGGAAAGAATCTGATGAATCAGGTCCGATTCGAAACCACGTTGTGCCGCGTACCTGAATAATTTGCCCTTCCTTTTGAACTGATTGCTCTCTTTGAGTGTGGCTGCCTTTTCCGAAATCAGGCGCTCACATGTTTGTTTATACTGCTCCGGATCAATCTGGTTCAGTGCTTCCTCGATAAGTGCTGTGGGAATCTCCTTTTGGCGAAGCATGACCGTTAGTTTGATCTTCCCCCAGCCATTGAAGCGATATTTATCACGCACATAGAACTTGGCATACCTCGCATCGTCCAGGAACTTTTCCTTTTTCAGGAGCTCAATAATCTTGTAAGTATCCTCTTCAGAGACCTTCCAGTTATTCAGTTTCGTTCTGATATGACTGCTGCATTGCTCCTGACCGCTGCAAAGTGCTGCAGCCCTGTGAAGAGCTGTTTTATAATCCATTGGGTCATCTCCGGGCATGGACATATCTGTTTTTTTCGTGGATATCCCTGAGGATCCGGACCTTGCTGAACCCTTCATTTTCGAAGAGCCTGGCGCTTTCCATTCCAAGGGTCTCATTAATCTCCACCCAGACCTCACCCCCGATTGCAAGGTGGAGACTGCAAAAATCGGCGATGGCCCTGTAAAAAACAAGTGGATCATCATCTTCCACAAAAAGGGCCGATTCCGGCTCAAAATCCAGGACATGAGGAGCCATGGTTTTACGTTCGCTGTTTTTTACATAAGGGGGGTTGCTCACCACCAGGTTAAATGCTTCCCACTGATCCAAAGGGTGCGTGTTTAACAGGTCCATATAGCCCCAGTTTACATGAAGCTTATTGGTTCTGCCATTCTCTCCGGCCACCAGCAGGGCTTCCCGGCTTATATCCACTCCCCATACCTCTGCATGCGGATAATATTTTTTAAGCGCCAGTGCGATGCATCCCGATCCTGTACCCAGATCCATAATCCGTTGGGGCGGCTCTTTGGTCACAGTTTTGATATGCTCCACCATCTCTTCGGTTTCGGGCCTGGGGATCAGTACGTTTTTGTCCACCTTGACAGGCAGCTCACAGAATTCAGTTGTACCCAGTATATATTGAATGGGTATGCCGCTGCGAATTTCGGCAACTAAAGCATTCAATTGTGCGGCAATACCGGGAGCCGATATCTGATCGGGATCGCGAAGCGTCAGCGCCAGGGGATAGCCAAGATGTTCTAAAATCAGACGGACAATGGATTCTGATTCATTTTCAGCGTATATTTGCCGTAGTTCCCCCAGCAGGTGAAACCTGATCTGTTTCAGTGTGGCACGATTTTGGAGCATTATTCAAAAGTAGTAATAATGATATTGCCTTGATTACGGAGAAAGATAAAATATACATGCGGCGTTGCATTGAGTTGGCACGCAAAGGTTTGGGAATGACCAAGGCCAACCCCCTTGTGGGCTGTGTCATTGTTCATGAGGACCGGATCATTGGTGAAGGATACCATCATGAGTTCGGGGGACCACACGCAGAGGTAAATGCCATTCGTTCCGTAAAGGATCCCTCTTTGCTGCCTGAATCTACACTCTATTGCAATCTGGAACCATGTTCTCACCATGGAAAAACCCCACCCTGTTCCATGCTCATCCAGCAAAAAGGTCTGAAACGGGTTGTGGTAGCCAATTCGGATCCCTTTCCAAGTGTGAATGGGAAAGGAATAAAGCATCTGGAGAATTCTGGTATTGAGGTTGAATCCGGATGCCTGGAGGAAGAGGGACTAAAGCTGAACCGCAGGTTTTTACACTATATCAATTACCGGCGGCCCTATGTGATCCTGAAGTGGGCGCAGACTGCCGACGGGTTTATCGACCTGGAAAGGGAACCGGGCGATCAGGAAGGGCCAAGGTGGATCAGCAATGAGCTAAGCCGGACCCTGGCACATAAATGGAGAAGTGAGGAGCTGGCCATCATGGTGGGGACCAATACTGTTATCACTGATAATCCCAGCCTTACCGTCAGAAGATGGTCCGGATCAAATCCGGTGCGAATTACGCTTGACAGAAACGGGAGGCTGTCGGAGAGTGCAGAAATTTTTGACGGATCGCAGGAGACCATTGTCTTTACCGGTGCCCAACGGAATTATGCGGGGAAAATTCAACTTGTACATGCCGATCCTTCCTATGAGATGGTTGATGTCATGGAAGAGTTATATGACCGCCAGATTGTCTCTGTTCTGGTGGAAGGAGGAGCAGAGCTGCATTCAAGCTTTCTTGATTCGGGTTTGTGGGACGAGGCAAGAGTATTTACCGGGAAGATGTCATTCAGCCAGGGAGTTAGGGCTCCGGAAATCGATGAAAAACCTGATGAGCTTATAAGAATTGGCCATACCTTACTTGAAGTATATACGAATAAACAAGTTTAAGAAACAAATATACAGTAAGTTGCGTACACGTTTAATAAGAGTTATTGAAATAAAAGTTTGCCCAGTACCATGAAGAAATTTGTATATATTTTGATTCTGCTGCCTTTAATGATAAGTGCAGGAGTTCAGGCTCAATCGGCCAAACAATATATCAAAACCGGAGATGATTTTGCAAAGGCAAATAATTATGAGGATGCCGTTGTCCAGTATGCCAAAGCCATAGAGCTGGAACCTGATAATGAAAAGGCCTATATACAAAGAGCCCTGGCGTATTCTAGGCTTGGAGAACATGAAAACGCTGCGATGGATTATGATCGTGCGCTGGTTTTTGAGGTAAAGAATGCAGAGCTCTACTATTTTTCAGGGAATGAATGGCATCATCACGGGGACAACTCTGTTGCCCTGATTAAGCTTACCACTGCGATTCAGATGAAGAAGAACTTTCTGGAGGCTTATCAGGCCAGGCTGGAAGTTCATATGGAACTCGAGCAATACGAGGAAGCTCTGGAAGATGCACTGAGGTGCCTGGACCTGGATGAGGATGAAAACTCCTATTACGACCTGGCCCAGGTATATGAGAAACTTGAGATGTACAATGAGGCCGACGAGGCCTATCGTTATTCCCTGCGGAAGAACAACAGGGTGGTGGGCACCCACTTTTCCTACGCTCAGTTGCTGTACAGGCAGGAGAAATATGAAGCTGCAGCTAATGAGCTTAACCAGGTTTTGCAGATGGAGCCTCAGCACCTGGATGGAATCCTCTTACTGAGCCAGGTGCTCTCAGCACAGGGCCATTATTTGAAAGCAAGTGAAACGCTGTCCATGGCATCGGTGCGCTATTCAGAAGAACCATTGATCTATATCTACAGGGGAGAGATAAACAGTATAATGAATCAACCGGCCTATGCCATTATCGATTTTTCCAAAGCCATTGAACTGGAACCTGAAAATGCTGAGATTTATTATAAGCGGGCAGGGGCCTACGAGGCGATAAGGGATTATGAAAGTGCAGTGCTTGATTATGAAAAGCTCTTGCTTATGTCCAAATATGATGGTACGGCCCAGCGATTACATGATGAAGCCAGCCAAAGGATGTTTGAATTGAACAGGGAAGAAAACAAACCAATGGTAGTGCTGGTGGAACCCATGTCCAATGATGCCAATACCATTGATGTATCCAGGGAGATCGTTTTATTGAATGTCACCGGGATCATTTCGGATGAGAGTGATATTCAATCACTCCAGGTCAATGGATTTACCGTTCCGGTGGAGAAAACCGAAGAAGGATTCCAGTTTCTTGCCAGTGTGAATCTAAGTAATACCAACCAGGTAACGGTTCAGGTCTCTGATGTATATGACAATACAGAAACCGCTATTTTTCCCGTCAGGCGTACAGAAATAGATGCTCCTCGTGTGAGTATGATTGCTCCCTATGGATCGGAAAATAACATCCTCTATCTGGATAACAATGAACCTCTGATTTACGTGGAAGGTAAAATTGAAGATGAGAGCAGGATTACCTCCATCTACATCGATAGTGTTATGGCCAGTTACATTCCCAGTGATCTGAACCCAAGGTTCACAGCCACTCTGAATGTGCTCAATAAGAGCAGGATTACAGTATATGTGGAGGATGAATTCGGGAACAGGGCGGAGATTGAATATAAGCTGAACCGTGATGCGCAGTCCTTCGAAGATAATCCCATGGGAAAGACCTGGGCTATTTTCATCGAGAATTCAGACTACAATTCATTTGCCAGCCTGGATGGCCCCACCAAAGATGTTTCCATGATGCGTTCGGCCCTGGCCAACTATCAAATTCATGAGGTGATTCATAAAAGAAATATGACCAAGGCCGAGCTCTCGAAATTTTTCTCCATTGAGCTGAGGGATATGATCAGGAGCAATCGTGTGAATTCTTTGCTCATCTGGTATGCTGGTCATGGTAAATATGTGAATGAAAGTGGTTACTGGATTCCGGTGGATGCATCCAGGGACGATGAGTTCACCTATTATAATATCAATGCGCTGAAAGCAGCCATGCAGGTCTATCCCGATTTCCTGACCCATACACTTGTCATAACCGATGCCTGTGAATCTGGCCCCAGTTTTTACCAGGCCATGCGTTCCGGAATTGAGGAGCGAAGTTGTGATGACTGGACCTCCACGAAGTTTAAATCATCGCAGGTATTTTCATCTGCTGGATATGAACTCGCGGTGGACGACAGCCAGTTTACCCGGACCTTTGCCAATGTACTGATCAACAATCCGAGCTCATGTGTTCCCATCGAGACAGTAGTTCTGAAGGTCACTTCAGCAGTTAAGAACACAAACCAACAATCTCCACAGTTTGGTAAGATAGCCGGACTCGAAGATGAGGATGGAACCTTCTTCTTTATACCGAAAGATTATTAATAACGGCGTGTTCCGGCTGGCGCTTGTTACATGGATCTTTCTGGGATCCCTGTCAGCCTATGGTCAGCAATACTATTTCGACCAGTTCTCCGTTTCGGATGGACTGGCACAGTCAACTGTATATAAGATTATTCAGGATAGCAATGATACTTACTGGATGGGGACCAGGGCCGGGGTAAGCAGTTTTGATGGATCGAGTTTTACTAATTACGATGTGGCAGATGGTTTGGCGGAGAATGGCGTTAGAGCCATCTGTGAAGACAGGGAAGGGCATTTATGGTTTGGCCATACGGGCGGAGGAATATCATGGTACAATGGAATTACTTTCAGGGTAATCTCCTCGCCGGCAGCTCAGAATCATTCGACCATCACCTCCATACTGATGGATTCTGCCCACCATATGTGGTTTACTACAGAGGGAGCGGGGGTTCTGAAATTAACAAATCCGGATGCTCATCCCGATCATTTCCATTTTGTTCAGTATTCGGGGAGTGAGCTTTCCGACCTGGTATATGGACACCATGTGGACCGGGAAGGGAAGACCTATTTTGTGACCGATCTGGGAGTAAAATTTTTTAACCAGGATAGTAGCCGCTTCGATCACCTGAGGCTCAAGGGTATTCCCAAGTTCTATCAAACCACCAGTGTCCTGGTCGACCGCAGGGGAAGAACATGGATTGGGAAATACCATGGAGGGCTCTACTGCTATCAGCCGGAAGAGGATAGCTCCCACATGTATGACCTGGTAAAAGCCGGACTTAAGTCCAACTGGATCAGCACGCTTATGGAAGACCGGGAAGGCAATATCTGGGCAGGTACTTTCGAAGGTGGAATTGCCAGAATTGGTCCGGATGATCAGCTGAAGCTATTCAACAACAGCAATGGATTTCCCGGATTGAAGCTGTGGTCGATGATGCAGGACCGCGAGGGGAGTATCCTATTTGGAACCAATGAAAATGGTATTTGTGTTTACAAGGGGGATGACTTTTTATCCTACTTCAAAGAGGATGGCCTGATCAGTTCGCAGGTTCAGGCCATTATTCAAAGGGGTGATGGTTCTTTCTGGTTCGGAACCAACAGGGGGATATCCATACTGGACCGGGAATCTGATGGAGGATCCTTGCATGATTTTGATGAACTGAAGAATGAGGGAATTGAATTTCTGAGGGAGGATCGGAATGGCCTGATCTGGATTGGGACCACCATGTCGGGTGTATATAATTATCATCCCTCAAGAGGACTTGTCCGTGAACCGGACCTGAACAGGCTTATTGGTCAATACAAACCGGTTATGGCCATGGCCATAGACCAGGATAATTCTCTATGGATTGGTGGCCTGACCGGATTGATCTATTATGATATCGATAAAAGGAGTGTGCTTAGAATGTTTACCCAGCTCGATGACGGACTGAAAGGCAATTCAATTACAATGCTTTATACTGATTCGGGCAACAGGGTGTGGATCGGACATGACGAGAAGGGAATATCCCTGCTTGAAGAGGGTGAGTTCATTGAACTGAGGATGGGCTTCGATTTTACACCTCTCTGTATGGCTGAGGATCTGGACGGCACTTTCTGGATCGGAACCGAAGGAAGGGGGGTGATCCATTACGATCTCAATCATAGTCAGGTCATTCATGTATATACGGTGGATGGGGGAGAGCTTCTTGCGGATCTGGTGAACCAGGTGAATGTGGACCGCTTCAATAATATCTATGTGGGTACAAATAAAGGCTTGAATATTTATTACAGAGAGACAGAGCGATTTTATTCCTTTACCGCCAGGAGTGGTTTTGTGGGCATAGAAACAAAACCCAATGCATCCTATGCGGACCGGGATGGGAATCTTTGGTTTGGAACCGTAAAGGGGCTTACAAGATTTTGTCCGGCAAATGAGATTCCTGCGAGTGGAGAGCCGGCAATTCACATCACAGGCATGCAAGTCAATCATAAGCCTGTCTCTCTAAAAAAGGGATTGACCCTGTCGCACAGGCAAAATTCAATCATTTTTGAATATGGCAGTATTACGCTGAATCCGGATGAGGTGCGTTACCAGATTATGCTGGAAGGAATTGATCCGGAGTGGCGTCATCCCAGCAGGCAAACCGATGCCAATTACCCCGCATTGCCACATGGCAGGTATACCTTCCTGGTGAAGGCCAAAAACAGTGCCGGAGTCTGGAACCAGGAGCCGGCCTCCTTCTCGTTTGTGATCAGACCTCCCTTTTATCTTACCTGGTACTTTATTCTCTCAGTGGCAGTGTTCCTGGGCCTCCTTGTTATCTCTTATGTAAAGATCAGGGAGCGGGCCCTGAGGAAAGAAAATCTGCTTCTTGAAGGCAAGGTAAAGGAGCGTACAGCAACAGTCGTGGCTCAGAAGGAGGAGCTGGCCAGGAAGAATAATGATATTACCGACAGCATCAGGTATGCCAAAAGAATCCAGCTGGCCATTCTTCCTGAACAATCACCTTACCCTGGCACCTTCATCCTTTTTAAGCCCAAGGACATTGTGAGTGGTGATTTTTACTGGTTTACTGAAGTGGGCAACAAGGAGTTCTTTTCGGCAGTAGATTGCACCGGTCACGGAGTTCCCGGGGCCTTTATGTCCATTATTGGCCATAATTCACTTACCAAGATTGTCAGGGAGTACGGGATCCTGGAACCCGGTAAAATTCTTAGCCAGCTGAATAAAGAGGTCCTTGAAACCCTGCATCAGCGAAGCGATTCCAGGGAGGTGTATGACGGGATGGATCTGGCCCTTGTCTGCTACGATCGAAAGCAGAAATACCTGGAGTATTCCGGGGCCTTCAATCCGATGTACCTGGTCCGGAATGGTGAATTGATTGAAACCAGGGCCGATAAAAAATCCATTGGGCGCTCTTCAGTAAATACAGATGCCGAATTTACAAACCACAGGATCGATATTCAGGAGGGCGATACGGTTTACCTCTTCTCTGATGGCTATGCGGACCAGTTTGGGGGTGAGCATATGAAGAAGTTCAAGTATAAGAACCTGAAAGAGACTATCATAAAGATTCAGGGAGAGACCATGTCACAACAACGTGCCATCATGGACCATACCATCGAAAAATGGAGAGGCGATCTGGACCAGCTGGATGATATTCTGGTTATTGGAAGACGGTTCTAAAGGAGGGCGTCCAGCTTTCCAACTATGGTGCTTTTGGGTACAGCTCCTACCTGCTTATCGGCAACCTCCCCATTTTTAAAAAAGAGAATGGTTGGAATATTTCTGATGCCGTATTTTGCAGTGATACCGGGATTGCTATCCACATCAACTTTTGCTACGACTGCTTTCCCATCATAATCAACGCCCACTTCTTCAACAATGGGGCCTACCATGCGACAGGGGCCACACCATTCAGCCCAAAAATCTACAATTACAGGTTTATCTGAGTTCAATACCAGTTCGTCGAAATTACCATCTGTTGCTTCTAATGCCATGATCTAAAATTTAATAATAATACTCAATCGGTCAAAAATATAAAAAATAATTATGCAAGGCGGAATTCAAATCCCGGATTATCCTGAAGGTAGTTTATAAATTCATCAGTAAGCTGTACGTGTTTGTTGCGCGAGAAAAGGTTGAGTTTCATATTGCTTTCAGGATCATGGATATGAAACTTCAGAATCTTCCCGTTCTCATTCACAGTGAAGCGCTCAAAGGACTCAATAAGCTCATTTGAAAGGCGGCTAATATTCAGGGAGATATTTATGGACTTGACCAGTTTATCACGCACATCTGCAAGCATGTAAACCATTTTTAGCTTCAGAGAATATATTTTTTTTCCGGGTTCTTCCCTGGGGCTCCATTCGTTGACTGTAGCGCGTATCATAAGCGCTACATCGGGCAGGAAATATTGTTTGAAATTAACATAATCGTCATTTTTCAGCCTCAGGTTATAGGTATCGGTATAGTCTTCCAGCTGGGCCAGCATATAGGGTTTATTGCGCCATTGATCCACGCCGTCCCTGACGGTTTTAACCATACCGCAGAAAACCACATCCCGGCCTTTAAACTGTTGCAGGTCGCTCAGTTCTTCCAGTTTGTTTGGACAGAAAGCATCTATTTCCAGCTTGAACCTGTCCAGGGGATGGGAGGTCAGATAGAATCCCAGGAGTTCTTTTTCATGCTTGCAGGTGGTGATGTTTTCCCAGCGGTTTACTCCGGGAGCTTCCGGCCGTGAAATGGCAATTGCACTGGTTTCCCCGAAGAGGTTTTGCTGAGGGGTGTCCCGATCATACTGGATCTTGCTTCCAAACTTGATTAACTGCTCAATAAAAGTGGAGTCTTCATCTTCCAGGGTGTCGATGTACTGGCTTCTGTGGATGTCTTCAAAACAGTCCAAAGCCCCGGCAATGGCCAGTCCTTCAAAATTCTTCCGGTTCAGCTGGTGCAGATCGTTCCGTTCCACAAAATCGTAAATATCACGGAAGGGACCGTTGGAAATGCGTTCTTCGATGATGCTTCTGACTGCATTTTCACCCACACCTTTGATGGCTCCCAGGCCGAAGCGTATATTTCCCTTATCATTCACTGTAAACCTTACATTGCTCTCGTTCACATCCGGGCCAAGTACCGAGATACCCATTCTCCGGCACTCGTCCATAAACTGCCCGATCTTTTTTATATCAGTAATATTCCTGCTCAGTACGGCGGCCATAAACTCTGCCGGGTAATTGGCTTTCAGATATCCGGTCTGGTAGGAGACGTAAGCGTAACAGGTAGAGTGAGACTTGTTAAAGGCATATTGGGCAAAGGCCTCCCAATCGGTCCATATTTTCTCAATCTTCTGTTTCGAAAATCCATTTTTATTGCACCCCTCTTCGAACTTCACCTTCAGTTCGTCCATCATCTTCTTGATCTTCTTACCCATGGCCTTTCGAAGCGAATCTGCTTCACCACGAGTAAAGCCGGCAAGTTTTCGGGAAAGAAGCATGACCTGTTCCTGGTAGACGGTAATCCCATAGGTATCTTCGAGATACTCTTCCATCTCGGGTAGGTCGTATTCAATTTTCTGCTTTCCGTGCTTCCGGTTTATAAAGGAGGGAATGTACTCCATGGGACCCGGCCTGTATAGGGCATTCATAGCAATCAAATCCTCGAAACGGTTGGGCTTGAGATCCCTCAGGTGCTTCTTCATTCCTGGCGATTCAAACTGGAACAGGCCCGTTGTATCGCCCCTGGAGTAAAGTTCAAAGGTGGCCTGGTCATCCATGGGCAGGTGATCAATATCTACCTCGATGCCTCTGGACTCTTTGATATTGTCCACAGCATCTTTGATGATCGAAAGCGTTTTCAGCCCCAGGAAATCCATTTTAAGCATTCCCACGTCTTCAACAAAATGACCATCAAACTGGGTAACAAGGAGTTCAGAATCCTTGGATTTGCAAACAGGAAGATGTTCGGTCAGATTGTTCCGGCCGATGATCACCCCACAGGCGTGGAGGCCGGTTTGCCTGACCGATCCTTCAAGTCGCTGAGCAATACGCAGGGTGTTGGATATAAGCGGGTTGACGGAGTCGAGCTCCGCCTTTAGATCAGGAACCTCCTCAAAAGCTGAGGCAAAAGTGGTTCCGGGTCGTTCCGGGACAAGTTTGGCAAGACGATCTGCTTCGGGTAAAGGAAGTTTCTGAATTCTGGCCACATCGCGGATGGCCATTTTTGCTGCCATGGTCCCAAAAGTGATAATGTGAGCTACCTTCTCGTGACCATATTTTTCAACCACCCATTTGAGCACGGCATCACGTCCGTCTTCATCAAAATCGATATCAATATCGGGCATGGAGATCCGGTCGGGATTCAGAAACCTTTCAAACAGCAAATTATAACGGATGGGATCGATATCGGTTATACCCAGACAATAGGCCACAGCCGAGCCTGCTGCCGATCCTCTTCCGGGCCCCACTGAGACCCCCATCTTACGAGCAGCAGCGATAAAATCCTGGACAATCAAAAAGTATCCGGGGAATCCCATACGCTCTATGGTCCCCAGTTCAAAATCGATGCGCTCCCTTATCTCATCTGTAATTTCCGGATAGCGCCCGGCGGCTCCTTCATAGGTGATGTGTTTCAGGTAATCATCCTCATTCCCGAAGCCTTCAGGAAGGGGAAAATAAGGCATCACCGGGTTGGTGTTCAGCTCATACTGCTCCACCTTGCCTGCCACCTCAATACTAGTGTTAAGGACTTCGGGAAGATCAAAGAATACCTCTTTCATCTCTGCCTGAGTCTTGAACCATTCCTGCCTGGTGTATCTCATCCTGGTGGGATCATCCAGGTCCTTACCGGTATTCAGACAGATAAGATGATCATGCGCTTCAGCATCTTCCATATTAACAAAATGGACATCGTTGCTGGCCACACATTTGACGCCAATTTTTTTCCCGATCTCAAGGAGGGTGCGGTTTACATACACCTGATCATCGAATACCATTTTGTTCATCCCGGGATCATCGGTCCGGTGACGCATCAGCTCCAGGTAGAAGTCTTCTCCGAAGATCTGCTGATATTCCAGGGCAATTCTCTCTGCATCATCCACTGTCCGGTGCATAACGGCCTGTGGGATCTCTCCTCCAAGGCAGGCTGAGAGACAAATAATTCCTTCCCGGTATTTTTCCAATAGTTCGCGGTCGATACGGGGCTTGTAGTAAAAACCTTCAGTCCACCCCAGCGAGATCATTGTGATCAGGTTCTGGTATCCTTTGTAATTTTTGGCCAGGAGGACCACATGGGACGATCCGTCCTGATTCTTATCTTTCTTTGAATGCCGGGACCTGCTGGCAATATAGGCTTCGCAGCCCAGAATGGGCTTGATGCCCCGCCTGGTGGCTTCGTTGTGGAACTCCTTGGCCCCGAACATATTGCCATGATCGGTAATGGCCACAGCCTGCATTCCATCGTCGATTGCTTTTTTAAGAAGCTCCGGAATGCTGGCGGCGCCATCCAATATGGAATACTGCGTGTGTACGTGCAGGTGGCAGAATCCGGCATCAAGCGGTTTCTCAGGAGAAGAATCAGTTACCGGACCTGCTGAATCAGTCCTGGCCTGATCTTGGGCCTCCTCCTGCTCAGGATCTTCATCCCAGTTGGAGCGGTGGATTAGACCGTAGGGTCCGATTTTATCCTGGTTCTTGGAAATAAACTGCTTGTAATGTTCCTGATTGATTCCAAGGGATTCCGGGGAAATAATTTTCCTGCGCAGCAACTCAAAAAAGCACCTGGTTGTGGCCTCCACATCGGCTGCGGCATTGTGAGCTTCCATGAATTGTTCTTCGAACAAGAATTCATAGAGCTCCATCAACTTGGGAGCTTTGAATTTACCTCCTCTGCCCCCGGGAAGTTTAAGAAAGTCGGTGCTGGTTCGCATGGTGCAAACCTGCTCCTTTTGCAGGAAGTCTGTTGAAATGCCGTCTCTGATAAATTCGGCGCCCAGCGCATTCATATCAAAACTGATATTGTGCCCCACCAGGTAGGTTGATTTCTTTACCGACTCGTTGAATATTTCAAGTGCTTCCCGAAGAAGGAGACCATGTTTTCTTGCCTTCTCTGTGGAAATTCCATGTATTTTTTCTGCCGAATAGGGAATCTCATAAGCATCGGGTTGGATCAGAAGATTCTGATGCTCAATAAGCTCACCGGTCTCGTCATGCAACTGCCAGGCAATTTGCACCACCCTGGGCCAGTTATCCACCTCAGATACAGGCGCATTGTTTCGCTTCGGAAGCCCGGTAGTTTCTGTGTCAAAAATTAAAAACATGGGAAGTAAAGTTAGCCTAAATAGTGCCACGAAATCTCCTTGTTAATAATTTATTGATTGGGCTTTTTTTTATCGAACATTTGGCAGGATTTTTGCGTATAATTGTAATATGAAAAAATCTACGCTTCTGTTTATTGGGATTTTGCTGGGTACTGTTTTTGTATCCCGGCAGCTCTTTTCGCATTCGCCAGTGATGCAAGAGGAGAACCTTCCCGGTTTTGAATTAGCTGAAAGCGAGGTTAAAGTTTTCCCGAATCCTTCAGACGGAAGGTTTCAGTTAACTTTTGAGTACAAGGGAGAGGAGAAGATTAGCGCGAAGGTTTTTGATATTACCGGCAAGCTGGTAAAGAATATCACGGAAGACCTGGTTATCAGCGAAAACTCTGTTACTTCAAATGTGGATTTGGAGAGCCCCAGTTCGGGGATCTATTTTATCCGGATCGAGTGGGGTAAAAAGCTACTTACGAAGAAAATTATTATCAAATAAGGAGTGAACCTTCTGGTGCTTTGGGTGTTTAAATGATCGTGCCAAACACCAGTCATAGCCATGCATAAAGGATTCATTCTAACCTTATTCCTCCTTCCATTTTTTCTATCGCTGTACGGACAACATACCGATGCAAATATCTTTGGTGATGTTCAATGCGAAGGAGAACACATTCCATTTGCTACCATTCATATCGAGGGCACAACCATTGGGACAGCTACCGATGTGACAGGTCACTATATGCTTATCGACCTTGAGCCTGGAACCCATGTAGTGGTGGCTTCCTCCATGGGTTACACCACTGTGAAGAAAGAGGTCACCATCCATAAAGATGAAGTCCTGGAAGTAAACTTCGAGCTTGTAGAGGAGACCATGTCGATCGATGAGGTTGTGGTTACAGGCACCAAGACTTTTAAGAGGCAGACAGAATCAGCAGTAATTGTGAATGTGATTGACAGCAAGCTGTTGACACAAACACAATCATGCAATATCTCAGAAGGTCTGAAATTTCAGCCTGGTCTTCGGGTTGAAACCGATTGCCAGACCTGTAATTATACTCAGCTCAGGATGAATGGACTGGGAGGCGGATATTCGCAGATACTGATTAACGGTCGCCCCGTGTTCAGTCCGCTTACAGGTTTGTATGGAATGGAACAAATTCCTGCCAATATGGTGGAACGTATCGAGGTGGTCCGGGGTGGAGGATCGGCACTCTATGGTTCCAGTGCCATAGGTGGAACGGTAAATGTAATTACAAGGATACCCAAAGAGAGCAGTTATGATATGAGCATCACCTCTTCCCTGATTAACGGTGAAGCCTGGGACAATGTACTATCGGGTAATATTAATATGCTGACTCACAAACATAATGCAGGGGCAGCTGTATATGTGAATCGACGGGTACGCCAGGCTTATGATCACAATGGTGATAACTATTCTGAACTTCCTCAGCTGGCAAATAACTCTTTTGGGGCCACGCTCTTCTTTAAGCCCAGGTACAATCAGAAGCTGGAGCTAAGCTTCAGCAGCCTGAATGAATACCGCTACGGGGGCGAAATGGTGGATAAGGCTGCCTACCTGGCCATGCAGTCGGAAGAACGTACACATAATGTGCTTATGGGGGGGCTTGATTATCAGATCAATTTCAACGATGAGAACAGCTCATTTATCGCCTACCTGGCCGGACAAAAGACCGACAGGGATCATTATACAGGAATATTCCCTTACGATTCGGCCGAAATCAGTGAGCATCTGACCGATCCGCCCTACGGATTCACCTATAACAATACCATTCAGGCAGGAACACAGGTAAATCACCGCTTCAATGACTTTCTTGGAGGAATAAACGTAATGACAGCCGGTGTGGAGTATGTCTATGACAAAGTAAATGACACCATTCAGGCCTATGAGTATTACCTGGACCAAACCACAGGTATTTTTGGATTGTTTCTGCAGAGTGACTGGGAGATCAGGAAAGGAATTACCTTCCTGGCTGGTTTGAGGGCTGATAAGCATAATCTGGTGGACCGGGTCATTTTTAGCCCCAGGCTTTCACTTCTCTATAAACTAAGGACATTTACACAGTTTCGCCTGACCTGGGGAACCGGATTCAGGGCACCCCAGGCATTTGATGCAGACATGCATATTGCCTTTGCCGGGGGAGGGGTTAGCCGGATCGTACTCTCACCCGACCTGGTGGAGGAACGCTCCAACAGCCTGAGCGGATCGGTTAATTATGATAAAGCCACGGAAAATTTTATCGTGGGATTCACACTGGAAGGCTTTTATACCAAGCTAAATGATGCCTTCTATCTTCAGCCCATAGGGCAGGATGAATATGGGGATGTCTTTGAGAAGCGGAACGGTTCAGGTGCTTCCGTTCAGGGTGGCACCATTGAGTTGAGAGGGAATTATAATAAGATCATGCAGCTGGAAGCAGGTTATACGATACAGACCAGTCTTTATGATGATCCAATAGAGCATATTGAAGGAGAAGATCCCAAAAGAGAGTTTTTGAGAACGCCCAATCAATACGGCTATGTGACCTACTCACTCACACCTGGTACTCGTTTCAATGCGTCATTTTCAGGGGTATATACCGGGCCTATGGAGCTTGTTCATTATGCCGGAGCTCCGGAACAAACCGTGGATGAATATGTAACTACTCCAAGTTTCTTTGAATTTGGATTGAAGGCAGGATACACCTTTAGATTTGATATTGTGGATAGCGGGCTTGAGATATTTGCAGGAGTAAAAAACCTGACTAATTCTTACCAGGACGACTTTGATACCTTAAGGGACCGTGATAGCGGATATATCTATGGTCCGGGAGCTCCCAGGACCTTTTATCTGGGATTGCGCCTCCATTCCTTTTAACTGTGCCCGATGATCCTTGCAGTTTCGCTGCGAGGTGAATCAAATCCTTCATAATCTTTGCATATTATGTGATTAATGCTACCTTTGCGGTCGCTAAAAATGTAGGTTTTAATCATTTAAAAATTAAAAGAGTATGCCAGCAAAAATCAGATTACAAAGACAGGGTCGCAAATTTCAGGCGATCTACTCTATTGTAGTAGCTGATAGCAGGGCGCCACGAGATGGTAAATTTATTGAAT
>Ga0180430_10000837_pt1 | contig 32342 bp, 33 predicted proteins | sample SS_ome_9_FD_132999 | JGI IMG/M metagenome (GOLD analysis project Ga0180430, IMG submission 132999) | Hypersaline lake sediment archaeal communities from the Salton Sea, California, USA - SS_1_S_2 metaG | ecosystem: Environmental > Aquatic > Non-marine Saline and Alkaline > Hypersaline >... | reverse complement strand
AATCTTGAAGAAAACCGTCTCCGCGGTTATAGTACGCGCCTCTGATGCGGGGTGGAGCAGTCTGGCAGCTCGTCGGGCTCATAACCCGAAGGTCGTAGGTTCAAATCCTGCCCCCGCTACCAATTTCCAAACAACTTAACTGCTCCTAAGTTGTTGTAATACAAGCAATTAATAAGCTGTATGCCAAATCTAAAGCCTGACTCTTACGAGTTGGGCTTTTTTGTTTCTTGAGCTTGTGTAGGGACAGTGTAAGCAGTCATATCCCCAGGCAGCAGCCAATGTCTTTTTAGGGGGGATTACAAAATCTAATGCTTCCGTTCTAACCTGTTTCCAGTTTCGAAACAGGAAACAGGCAATGAGTCTGAAACCACAAGACAGCGTGTTATTACTTAAATACTGGGCAATTAAGAGCCAGGGAGAGGCAAGTAGTGTCAGAAACATAGCGGAATCCATTGGGATTAGCGCAAGTGAAGTAAGCAAAGGGGCAAGGCGCTTGATGGCTTCTCATCTTGTTGTAGAGAGATCAGGAAACATTTTTGCTGAAAAGGGCGCAGTGCTTGAATGGCTCTGTTATGGCATTCGCTACGCCTACCCGCAAGAGGTAAGTGGATATGGAAGAGGAATGCCGACTTCCTGGAACTGTCCGTTGATTAAAAGTGAAATAATGCCTCCTTCGCCACCTTTGGTATGGTCTGTTTCCGGTGGAGAAGAAGAGGGTGCATTTATTAATCCAATTCATGAATCTGTACCATTTGCAGCAAGTAGAGATCCCTTGTTGTACCAGGCTATGGCATTAGTCGAGGCGATAAGAGGAGGCAAGCCACGTGAATTGGTCATCGCCCGGGATTTATTGTCGAAATTGATCAAGGAAGATCATGAAAAATAAGAATCTTAATCTACTGCAACTGGAAACGGTTGCTAATGCATTGGGAGATTTACTTTCTCATGTGACTTTTGTTGGCGGTAGCACAACCTTGTTGCTAGTTGATGAAGCAGCTCATCATGGGGTTAGGTATACAGAAGATGTTGATGTCACAACCCTGGTGGAGTACCACAAATTTTCAGATCGGTTACGTAAGCAGGGATTTCGTGAAGACCAGGATGGACCAATATGCCGATGGGTTTATGATTCTGACCTTGGTAAAGGCAAACTGGATGTCATGCCGATAGATGAAAGTATTCTGGGGTTTTCAAACTACTGGTATAAAGAAGCAATTGTGCATGCGAAAGAAATGACATTGCCAAGTGGAACAGCTATTCGTGTTGTTACACCCGAGTATTTTCTTACAACGAAATTTGAAGCGTTTGCCGGTAAGGGAAAAGGAGATTTTTTCTCGCATGATATTGAGGATATCGTTTTTGTGATGGAAAACAGGGAGCGGTTGATTGTTGAATTATCAAGTTGTTCAACAGAGCTTAAACATTACTTTTCAAAAAAAGCTGATGAGTTGTTATGTCATGACATTCCTGAATGTTTTGCCCGGATTGCTTAATAATCCTGATTCAGCAAAAGCGATAGAGGATAGTTTGAGGATTATGAAGTCCTGGTTGGGCTAAATTGACGAAATTACTTGTGAAAAATTATGGAGGCCAAGATGAGTAATGCATTTGATAGTATTAAACAAGGCCTTGATGAGGCTATTGCCTTTTCAAAAGGCAATAAAGCTAAAGCTGTCGTTCATGAGTTTTCACCTGTGGATGTGAAAAATATCCGTGCCAAAATTGGTATGTCTCAGAATGAATTTGCTTCGGCATTCGGTATTAGTGTGAGCACTTTGCGTCATTGGGAGCGTGGTGACAGGACTCCCCAAGGGCCAGTCACAAGATATATTTTCTCGGGAAGAACAATTTCGAATCAGGCTAGAGCGGACAGTGAATTTTTTCTTGGTGACTGACGACTCTCAGCAGATTCTGTTGAAAAAGAGCTAGTCGTCAATAATTGCTTGCAACCATCCGTTTTGATTACTATATTAGGCATATTGGCATAATAAGTCTATTATTATAATCATTTGGTATTGAAATGACTGGAAAAAGAGTTTTATCAAAATACACAATCAATGCCCTTGTTTTACTGGGTAAGCGCATCCAACTGGGGCGTAAAAACCACAAGTGGAGCGAACAGGAGCTAGCTGAGCGTGCGGGCGTTTCTCGTTCTACCGTGCAAAAAATTGAGCGCGGGGATCCGGGCTCAGCGATTGGTACGGTTTTCGAGCTTGCTGCCCTGGTGGGTGAAGTGCTGTTTGAGCCTGAAGCCAAAGGGTTACGGGCAAAGATTTCTGTCACTAACGACAAGCTGGCAATTCTGCCTCAAAAGGTAAGAAAGCCAAGGAAAACTCCTTCCGATGCCTTCTGATAATTACCAAGAAGCGTATGTATGGGTTTGGTTGCCCGGTGAAACCGGGCCGGTAGTTGCCGGGCGCCTGGAACCGCATGGCGACCAGCTGGCTTTCATGTATGGTCAGTCGTATCTTGCCAGGGACAATGCGATTTCATTGTACGAGCCAGAGCTACCCTTACAGTCCGGAGAGATTCCGCTGCGCGATTACATGGACATGCCCAGCTGTATCCGGGATGCTTCCCCGGATGCCTGGGGGCGTCGTGTCATTTTGTACCGTAAAACCGGTGAGCGTGGTCATGATGCCGAAACAGCACACCTGGACGAGCTGACGTACCTGCTCGAATCAGGCTCGGATCGCATCGGCGGATTGGACTTTCAATTGTCACCAACTGAATATGTGCCGCGCGCTTCAACCAATGCGCCTATCGAAGAATTGCTCGAGGCGGCCGATCGTATCGATAAGGGCTTGCCAATATCCCCGGAACTAGCCGAGGTGCTCAGGCACGGCACGTCGATTGGTGGTGCCCGACCTAAAGCCCTGATAGAAGAAGCTGACAAGAAGTATATTGCCAAGTTTTCCACAGCTAGTGACCAGTACAATGTCGTTAAAGCTGAATTTGTGGCCATGCGCCTGGCCTTCAAAGCGGGCCTGGATGTCGCACCTGCGCGCCTGGAAAGTGCTGCCGGCAAAGATGTAATCCTGGTCGAGCGCTTTGACAGGGTAACCAGCAACCGTGGCTGGCAGCGGAAAATCATGCTCTCTGGACTGACCATGCTGGGTTTGAACGAAATGCAGGCACGTTATGCCAGTTACGAAGATTTCGCGGAGCTGATTCGCTTTCAGTTTGCCGATGCCGGAAAAGATCTTAAGGAATTGTACTCAAGGCTTGTCTTCAATGTCCTGGTGGGCAATACCGATGACCATGCCCGCAACCATGCTGCGTTTTGGGATGGAAGCTCGTTGTCGCTGACCCCCGGTTATGACATTTGTCCACAATTGCGCACCGGTAACGAAGCGACGCAGGCGATGGCGATTATTGGTGACAATCGACAGAGCAATCTGGCCACCTGTCTTGCAGCATCAAACCACTTTACTCTGTCAACAGATCAAGCTGTCGAGCTGATTAAAGCCATGGTGGAGTCCATTGCGTCCAATTGGGATGGCGTTTGCAAGGAAGCTAAGCTAACACATGCCGACAAGCAGGTTTTCAGTGGAAGAATGTTTTTCAATCCGTATGTTTTTGAGGGCCTGGCCGAGGATATAAAAGCTCCGCTGCTAAAAGTGTGACCTTCTCACCGAAGGCCGCTTTGTAGTATCAAGTCACAACTGTATTTAAAATGTGCCAGATCGTGTATGAGTCAGTACAGTTTAGGGATTTAAATATAGATTCGGCTCGGCATTTTACATTTATGTGTTGATCCATGAAGTATTAACAATTGCAGCTAAACACGCTGCAAGTTGATAACTGTTTCTGATTGCATGCTGTTTATTTTCGCGAAATATGAGATTGATGCGGTTTTTATGGGTTGTACCAATCGATTCATTGCTAAGCGCTGGATCTAAATCTGCACGGGCTATAGTTTCATCAATATCAAAGTTAAAATTCTGACTTATTGGTGTGAGTGGGCTCTCAGGGTTGTAACTGGAAATCTTAAAATCATCAGGGGATAGTTCGTCGAAAATCATTATCTGGAAAAGACAGATGATTCTGAGCTTCATCTTATTGGTGTTTTGCGAAGCGCTGATCATAATAGAGAAAATTCAATGAATATAGGCTGATTTCTGGAAACCCTGAATGCGGATAACTTCCTCTGTGTACTTGCCCCTGAACCTTGAGCAATCAGCAAATAACAAGTATGTGACGAACGCACTTTATTCTATTTGTCATCATTACGATGAATACGCACGTCAATCGGTCCATTGGTATCCAGGTGAACATCACGTTGTGGAAAGGCTATGACGATACCGGCATCAATGAATTTTTGATTGATGGCCTTGTTTAATTCAGTGACAGTTGTACGGCGATTCTCCATTGAAGGCAGGTAAGCACGTAATTCCAGGTTCATCGTGTTATCGCCAAATGTTTCAAAGCTGACGAATGGTGAGGGGTCTTCAAGAACATTGCTGTGTTCTTCAGCTGCCTCTTTCATGAGGTCTATAGCAAGATTTACATCACTTCCATAGGCAATGCCGACTGGAAGTCTTACGCGAATGATGGGGTCTGATAGAGACCAGTTTAGTAGCTGATTAGTGATAAATTCCTTGTTTGGTACCAGCAGTTCCTGGCGATCCCAGTTAATAATGGTAGTGGCGCGGATATTGATCTTGGAAACCACGCCACTGGTACCACCTACGGTCACTGTATCGCCAACGCGTACAGGTCGTTCAAACAGAATAATCAGGCCGCTGATGAAGTTAGCCACGATTTCCTGCAAGCCAAAACCTATACCAACACTCAGTGCTGCTGCCAGCCATTGGATATTTGACCAGCTGACCCCCAGCATTTTGAAAAACAGCATTAGGCCGATGCCGACAATAACGTAGCGTGTCAAAGTAGTTGCCGTATAGCGTACACTTGACGTGATCGAACTGCTCTGCAGTAAAACAAATTCTAAAATAGCCGGAACGCCACGTACTGCCACGGAAGTCACAACGAGTAGGATGATGACCAGTCCCATATTGGCAAGAGTGAAAGGTACAACGCTTTCAACGCCATCAACTGTCGCTGTATAGGTCCATAATGAAATCTCATTGAGAATACTAAATGCTGTCAGCTGGGGTGACCAGATCAGCCACAGTCCAATGATGCCACCAAACATAAGGATGGTATTGAGCAGATTGCGGCTTTTTGTATCCAGTTCGTCAAGGTTGACCTCAGGTTCTTCAATATCAGCCAATACCTCTTCGTCAGGTTCTATGTCTCCACCTTTTTTAGCCGCTTTTCGTGCCATCCGTGCTTCTTCACGCTTTTCAATCAATGCCTTGTAACTTAACCGGCGATGTGTGAGTAGCAGCCAGCGCATAACCAGACCACGAGCCAGTACCAGCAGGTAAATCAGCCAGATGGTATCAATAAGATCTCGGGTTAAAGTTCCCCCGGTATATAGGTAACCGACAAGTACCAGCACAAACAGGCCGGCAATGTATATCATTAGTGCGCTTACCCAGATAGGTCGTAAACGTGCTAACAGGGATTCGGGATTTTCTCTCAAAAAATGTAATAAAATGCCACCGCGAGGAGTAAAGATTTTCCAAACAAATAATCCGATTGAACTGATTGCACATAACACGGCAAGCAGCGTCAAACTGCCGCTCAACGTACTATTGTTCATCTCGATGTTAACAATTACGATAAACAGGGTCGGTAGGAACAAGGTCATCAGCAATTTGAGTTGACGGCGTAGTTTGTCTGCATCAGAGGCTGGCCAGAGAAAATGTTTAATTGCCAGTCCTCGGGAAGTAACCGTGTCAGCAAAAAAGCGCAGCACCAGAAAGTCTGTTGCCATCTGATATGTACCAGCAGCAACTGCTCGGGAAAATTCACTGGCCTCTGGTGCCTGTGATAATTGCCAACCTGTCATTATCATTAAAAGCGGCAAGGGCGCTGAGGCAAGCATAGTCCACCCTAATGCCTGCCATGTATAAAGAAAGTTATCATTCTTGATGCGTCCTATTTTCTCACTAGAGTCCCTGGTATATTGCAGAAATTTGCGCCTTTTAAAGACAAGGAAAAGCAGGGCAAGTATCAGAAAGATACCTAAAGGGTTAGCCTTAGACTGATGTAACATGTCACTAGCTACCTGGATCCAGTTGGACGGTGAAATTAACCTCGCCAATTCATCAGGCAGAGAGATAAACATCGAGATACTGATTGGATCGGTACTGCGAATCCATAGCAGTCGTTTTCCCAGAAACGCGTCGTAGGCTTGGATGGCGTCAATAAGCTGTTGTTGAGCAAGATCAAGTTCACCGAGAATTCGGAGGTAGGATACTTCAGTATTAATTGCCTTTTTCAGTAATTCCCGGCGTTTAATGGCCAGTTCACGCAGTTCACTCTTTGCCTCATTGATATCATGGTCTGCAGAACCAAATGTCAGGCCTGCTATATAGGCATCAATATCACGCAGGGTTCTACTTTCTTCGCTATACTGAATCTGTCTCAGGCTGGATTCAGCGATAAACTTTTCACGTTTACGCGCTTGCTTCTGAATACTGGCCAGGTTGGGCAGTGAGCGACGCTGTTCCATAAGAACCTGTCCAAGCGCCTGGCTAAGCCCTGCCACCTCAAGTTTTTGCTTGATCGTTCTGAGTTCTTCTTCAATACGTCTCGCCCTGTTTCGCGCTTCATCATCTTCGGCTGAAAACTTTTCCAACTTTAGAGCGCTTTTCTGGATTTCATTACCCAGATTGACATTTTTCTCAGCCAGTTCTCGCACCAGTGGATGCTTTCCCTTGAACTCTTGCTGTGTGGCCTGGGTTTCCTGTTGGACCTGTTCTGCTTCGGAAAGGCGTCGTTTGCTGACGGCGTCTTCGAGTAGGCGAACCCTTGATGCGACAAATCGTACATTTTGTTCAGCGATTTCCTGTTTAATCTGGAGTAACTGAGTAAGTGGCTGGAGGCTGAGTAGTTCCTTATCCAGCATCTTGATCTCAGCACTGAGTGCATGTGCGCTAGTGGTATGCACCCATTTACGTGCCTGTGCCAGGGAAGATGATTCATCTTCCTCGGATGAGATTATGCTTTGTTTACTATTGATTTCTTCCTGCTTCTGCCTAGCAGTAATCAATTGTTCGCGGGCTGCAGCAGGTCTGGAAGTCAGAAACTCAAGCCGATTGTTAAAGTTCGATAACCTTGCTTCAACAGCAGCAAAATCGGACTTTTCTTTCTGTAATAACTGTTCTAGCTCAGGTAAGGATATTTTATCGGAAAGCTGCAAAGATTCTCCAGCATTCAGTGCACGCTTTTCACTCAGCTGTTTTCTCAGCTTCTCTGTTTCAACGGGTGATGTTTCACGTGCTTCAGCAAATGATGCAGCATCGGCCTCATATGAGTCTGCTTTTTCAAGATTGGTCTGTGCCTTGAGATAATTTTCAGTTAGCTGTCTCTTGATTTCTTCGGTGAGGTTGCTACTTTCTTCAACCTCCTTGAGTTTGCCTTTAAGAACATCGGCAGAAACAATTTGTAAGGACTGTCTTGCGTCCTCGGCAGCAACTAAAGTTGTAAAAATACCGAAAAGAAACAGCAAAGCTGTTACTAATATTTTTCTTGAGAAATATCGAGAATTTGTCAGGTTCATTGATGAAGTGCCGGAAGAGAAAAGTATTTAGATATAAGTACAATGTTGCGAATAACACGAGATCAGTTCTCTAGACACTGATGTTTCAGCACTATATGGAGCTTCAGGGAGAAATTGTCCGTCAGTATTTAAAGATTGTTGACGATGGTGAATTAAACATACAATGACAGCTGCTTGGCAGAACTGAGTTTTCGGCAAGATCACAACAGATGGTCACTCCAGATGACCATGGCTGATATGTAGTCATACTCCTTGTTTCATAATTAGGTCAGTTATTGGTGGAGTTTCGTTATTTACTCCATCAGCAAAAAGGCACCTGTAAAATCAGATGCCTTTTTGCTGTCATTAAATAGCTGGAGTCAGTTTTAACTGCGTGGGCCCCTTTGGCCTTGAATCTCTTCTACATCCTCAACAGCAGCAGCTGCTGCTCTTTCCCCTACGTCACCACTATTTCCAGGGCCTTCGTCAGAATCATTCCCAGCTCCACCTGTAGCATCATTACCCACAGAGTCCATATCCATATCCAGATGTGAATCTGAAATATTAGATGAAATCATGTCGTATATCTCAGGATCGACAATATCTGCTGCCGGGTGATGAGCAAAAATATTTGAACTACCAAAAGTCACTGCCATGGCAGTCGCTAAAATAATCTTTTTCATAACTACATCCTATTCGTTGGTTAATCGTGTTGTTAAATAATTGTGTCACTTCTTTATGTGACACAGAGTTTAGCGAGATAACCAAAGGGGTGGACGATCTCACTATTGATAATACTAGTGAGGGAGTATTTCCCACGTATTTCAGAATAAGTGAAAACTGTTTCAAGTTGTTTCAATGGATAAAATTTCTGATTAATAGGGTGCTGCTTTTGGCGCGAAAAGTGTATATGGATTTATTAGAATGTTTACCAGCTCCGTATATGAGCAAAAGTCATGGAAATAGACGGTATGCCGTCATAAAAAATGAATGTAGTGTCAAAAAAATGCCGTCTCAAGACGGCTCAGAAGATTTTGGTGAGACGGTTTTTGTAGGTAGGTATGTAATTATGTCCAAATTTAGTTTAATTGTATTTTTTTCATTACTTTCTTTCAATCTTTTGGCCTCACCTGATTCTGACTATGAGTTAGGAGTTAAAGCCTATAAGGCTGGTGATAATGAGGCTGCTGCAAGGTATTTTGAATCTGCAATGAATCAAGGTATGAACGCGCTTTCACTGCAATTCAACCTGGCAAGCAGTTATTACAAGGTTGGTCGGTATGAAGAGGCTAAAAAATTATTTGAGCAGCTGTATAAAACAGAGGCAATGCGTGATCTTGCCGAGTACAACCTCGGACTTATTGCACTTAAGCAGAATGAATGGCCATTAGCCCGAGACTATTTCACTTCAGTAGTAAATTCAGGTAGAGATAAAAAATTGACCAGCCTGTCTGAACAGCAATTGGCAATTTTAAATAAAGCTGAAAAGCGAGTTAAAGTGACTGCTTTTGCCAATATCGGTTACGACGATAATGTTGTCTCTGTTTCCAGTGAATCAGCGCTTAATGAGTCTGATTCATATTTTGATGCTTATGCTGCTGTAGATTATCTTATTTCAGGTAAACGAGGCGATGGCTGGATAGCTGATGCTTCTGTCTACATGCTGCACTACGATGATATTGATAGCTCAAATCTGGATCTTTATGAGCTTGGAGTGAAAAGGACGCTGAAACTCAGTGACTGGACAACAAGCCTACAGCTTAAATATTCAACGATATTGTATGGTGATGAGGACTATACAAGTTCAATGATGCTGGATGCCAAAGGTTACAAGAAACTTTCTAGGGTAGACAGGCTTTATTTACGTTATCGATATGAAGATATTAGCAGTGATGATGCTATCTATGACTATCTGGAAGGCTCTCGCCACAGGGCAAAGTTGGAATATCGTAATACATCGAGTAAAAACATCAGGCAGCTCTATTATGAATTAGAGATAAACGACCGAGGAGACCTGGTAGGGAGTAGTTATAGTTATGAATACTCTCCCACACGTCATACGTTACGAGGAAAACTAACCCATTTTCTTAATGAAGATTGGCATTTAAGAGGTGATTTGTCTTACCGATTCAGCGATTTTCCTTCGTCTTCAACGATGGATAGAGAGGATGAGCGATGGAAGCTGGTGTTAGCGGCTGACTATCTTATTGACACGAGCTTTAAACTTTCTTCAAAACTGCAATTTATCGACAATTCATCGACTGAAGACAGGTATGAATATGACAAGTCTATGGTTAGCGTGGGACTGGTAAAGACCTTCTAATAGTATTTTAGAGAAATCTAATATATTTTAATATTGAGAATGGCATTTTTATGGGCTTTCTCAATCATGTTTCCTCTTTGCAGCCCCGTAAAACAAGCGGGGCTTTTTTTAATCTTCTTCATAGACCAGTATAATGGTTACTAATCAATAACCATATGTTTATAAACAGGCGGCTAACATATGATTATCGAATGGAATGATGAGATTACTTCTGGAATAGAGGAAATAGATCGTCAGCATAAACAGATAATCAATCAGCTGAATCAGATTATTTATCTTTTTGAAAGCCCTGATAGCTCAAAAGACCTCATTACTTGTTTGCTGGAATTTTCCAAACTTATACAAGCGCATTTTGATTACGAAGAAAAGTTACTTGCAGAATATGGATATAAAGATCTGAAAAATCACAAAGCAGGGCATGAAGAAATATCTGATTTAATCAACAGTGTTATTATGCCAGCCATGTTAGATGAAGATGCAGATATTCCAGCGGAGCCAATTATTCGTATCGTACGTTGGTTTGAAAATCACTTAAAAACTGAAGATACACGCTACTTTAATTCTTTAAAGAAATAAGGATGTTATCGATTAAAGTTACAGTTGATATGAACGTTGTAGTCGCCGTGATTCATGTTTTCTACAATCTACATTCTTCATCTTTCGAGGCCCCATTAAACAATGGGGCGAGTTTTTAAAAGCTATCTCCGAACCCAGCGCTGCTGAAAACAGTTGGTTTGCCATTTTGATAATTCATCACGGGTCAGAGCTCCGCTACCATCAAGGTCAGCCTGCTCAAAAGCAGGTGCCTTTCTGGCATTGCGCATCCTATAACCAGCTTTGATTCGAGTTGCTTGACGCTCTGAACGAACTGCTGCATGTTCCTGAGCTGTCACAACGCCATCTCCATTGAGATCGAGTACTTCAAAGGGCATTGGGCCACGTTGTAAATAGTACTTTTCATATTCGCCGGGACTTGAGATGGCTGAGCCTGCGAGAAGTGTCAGAGATAATAAACCTAATAATGTAAGCTTGGTGTTCATTTTCGAACTCCTTCTAATAAAAACGACTTCATCACCATGAAGATTTAATCGACAGTTTTCCTTGTCTATTTTTATATTAAGAGGAGAAGCTGAAACCAGGCTGAAAAACGAATAGAAATTGATTTAATTGAGCTGTTTTTCCAATGGAATTGATACAGTGACCTGCAGGCCTCCCATGTCTTTTGATTTTGAATACTCAATCGTTCCGCCATAGTCATTTACGATATCATGAACAATGGAAAGTCCCAGACCTGAGCCAGATTTGCTCTCATCTATTCTGACACCGCGCTGAACCATTTCTTTTATTTCTTCTTCAGTCACTCCTGCCCCATTATCTGAAATCGAGAAATAAAGATCTCCATCCACATTCATGTCCAGGTAGACAGTTGTATAGGTCCATTTGCAGGCATTATCGAGTAGGTTCCCTAACAGTTCCAACATGTCTTCATGATCTACGGGCAGATTTTTATCGGGCAAAGAAGCGTGTCGGAATTCTATTTGGCGTTCATGATAGATCTGAAGTAATGCCTGGATCAGGTCAGGGATACTTTTTGATGGATTAAAATATCGACCGGCATCGCCACTGGCCAACCGAGCTCGTTTAAGTTCTCTATCAATCAAAATACGTATTCGTGAGAGGTTTTCCGACAAATTCTGTTTTTCAGGTTCCGCAACTGATAAGTGATCTATTTCATAGGTCATGAGGCTGATCGGAGATTTCAGTGCATGAGCCAAATTTCCCAGGGCATCACGAGAGCGTCGCAATCTTTGTTGCAGTTGTTTTAAAAGACGGTTGATTTCGATAGTGACAGGCTGTACTTCGGTTGGCCCCATTTCTGAAAGTTGTTGAAGCTCACCGTTTGAAACCTGTTGTATTTCATACCGGACTTTATCCAGTTCTCGGAAGCCTTTTCTTAAAATATAGCGTTGGCTTAAGATGATGGTTAGTGCAGCCAGGATAAGAGCGATCAGAGAAATAAATTGATAGTAACGTATCTGTGACTCAAGAGGCTCAATATCCTCTGCGACTGATAATGTGAACTTCATGCCATTTTTTTCATAACCAGCTGAACGGATGAGTAATATTTGTTCATTTGGGCCGGGCAGTGTGTAAGTTTCTACTTTGCTAACAGAAACTTCATGGGGTTTGAAGTTATGGTCCCAGGTCGACCTTGAGCTCAGCCTAAAGCCATCGCTAAAAAGTATCTGGTAATAATGTCCGGAGTAGGGTTGTCTGTAGATTGGTGTGATCCGTCCTTCTCGCAAGTGGGCTCGGCCTTTGGGGTTTTTCCAGACAGCTGCAAGCAGTGCTTCGGCATCATGCTCAAGGCGGGTTAAAACATAGGATTCACTGAGATTTTTGACGGCGAATACTGAAAACAGAAAAATGATTGCAAAAGCAACAATCAGCAGGATGCTTAAACCAGTAACCACCTTTTTCTCTAGCGATTTCAAGGCTTGCTCCTGAACACATACCCCTGGCCACGTCGTGTTTCGATATATTCACGCCCAATCTTGTCTCTTAAACGACGTACATAGACTTCCAGTACATTGCTATCCCGGTCGTGATCCCATTCATAAACATGGTCAGTCAAGCGCTGTTTCGAAAGCAGTTTATCTGGATTGGACATCAGGTATCGTAAAAGCCTGAATTCCGTGCCGGTAAGAGACTGAGACTCCCCGTTGGGAAGTATCACTTGCTGACGATCTTCATCCAGAATGAAACCTGCAACTGACAAGATAGGCTGAGTTCTGCCTGTGCTCCTTCGAATCAGGGCATTTACACGCGCAGAAAGCTCTTCAAAATGAAAGGGTTTTCCTAAATAGTCATCTGCACCGGATTTCAGGCCTTGAACCCTGTCAATCCAGGTGTCTCGTGCCGTTAGAATCAGTACCGGAATATCCAGCTGTTTTTCACGCCAGGCTTTAAGAACCTCTATGCCGGGTTTGCCGGGCAAGCCAAGATCAAGAATGATGGCATCATAGACGCCGTCAAAAGCGAGAAACTCTGCTTCAGACCCATCATGCGAAATATCGACAGCGAATCCTTCGTGTCTGAGATCACTCGCGATACCCTCAGCAAGTTCAACATCATCTTCTACGAGCAGCAGACGCAATTAATCTCTCCTGGGATCGGTTAAGGGCTCACCAGTGATAGCATCAAAATATTGTTCAAAGACCCTGCCTTCGGTATCAAGGAACTCCAGTTCATAGACAAGTTTTCCATGTTCTCTTTCCAATTCAGCTTCCAGGATTTTAACCTCCGTCAGGTCAGCATTACTGATCAGATCTGACAACGAGATTATTTCACCTCGATTTTGCAAATCTCTGACTTCGTTATGATCATCTGAGGCAATAGCAGGCAGCCAGCTGTATGAAATTACCATTCCAGTAATCAGCATGGTACTAAGCAGGATTTTGAGAAGGAGATTCTTTTTTCTAATTAACATTTTTCCAGGCCAGTTCGTTACCAGATACTAAAAGCATAATGGTTAAAGCTGAAATAAAACTGAAAAACATAAAAAAATGCCCCAAAAAATGGGGCACCAAAGGAAACATGAATAAATGATTGCTCGATTCACGCGACGGCTTAAGCGAAGAGCTTAGCTGTCTAGATTTGATACTAGCACAATTTTTTCCATTTTCAGCTTGGTTTCAGGTTGGTTCGTTAGATTACCAGCATCTAACGCTGAGACGGTGCAAAATGAAAGAATCAACAAATATCAAAGTCTGGGACCCGCTGGTACGTTTTTTCCATTGGTCATTGGTTGTAGCCTTTTTTATCGCCTACATCACTGAAGAGGAATTATTGTCAGTCCACACTTGGGCCGGATATCTCGTGCTGGCACTGGTATTTATCAGGGTTATCTGGGGACTGGTCGGCACAAAATATGCCCGCTTTTCTGATTTTATCTATCGACCAGCAACAATCGTCCAGTTTCTTAAAGACACAATCGCATTAAAAGCAAAACGTTATATTGGGCATAATCCGGCCGGTGGTGCAATGGTGTTGATGTTGCTTGTATCTCTCATCGCGACTGCTGGAACTGGGATATTCTTGCTGGGAGCTGAGGATCAGTCAGGGCCAGCTGCTGCTTTATTTGGCCAAAACCGCTACTTCTGGGCAGAGATACTCGAAGAAGTTCATGAGTTTTTCGCCAATTTCACCGTTTTACTGGTTTGTGTCCATATCGCAGGTGTTCTTGTTGAAAGCCTGATCCACGGCGAAAATCTCGTGTCAGCGATGCTGACTGGATTTAAATCCCAAAAATAAATTATTTGATGGAGTACTCATGAAACTACCTATCTTGTTTGTAATCCTTCTATTTTTACAAGTACCGGGAACTGTTCATGCGAGTAATCCGATAGTGGATGCGTTGTTACAGCGATACCAAGCCCAGGGAGCATCAACTCCAAATGGACCTTTGGAAGTGAATGCACGGTGCAGGAGAAATCCAATTTTCTTCTATACCTCAGCAACCCGGTTATTTTTTAGGAGTATCTCATGAAGTATTTAGTACCAATATCAGCAGCAATTTTTACTGTTAGCTTTGTTTTTATCCCCCTGGTGTGGAGTGATGGTCCATTTGAATGGGGTGAAAATGAAGAGCATGAGGAATATGAATACCGGATGCCAGGTTAGCTTTTCGATCAAGGCCATTTTACCTGCTCTGTTTCCGGATGATCCTGCGTTAAGTTATAAGAACCTGTCTATTCAGGATGGTAATGCTGCCAGTGGAATCTTCGCTAACCTGTACAAGAATACTGACGAAAAAGAAGTTAAACGCATAAGATAAGGTTTGCTAGCTTACTGCAAACTGGATACCTTGGCGATGGTGAAGATTGTTAATTTTCTAAGAAACTTGCTGAAGGGAGCATAAACCACAGTTCGAGGTTGGTTCGTGAAAACCTCTAAAAATGCTGACTGTAACAAATTTGATGAACGAAACTTTTCAAAAAATAGCCTGCCAGGGATTAAACGCCAAATCCATTTTTCATATTGAAGATATCCAATCGTTGTGGAGTGGTTATGGCAAGATCATGCGCTATGGCGTGACTGATGGTGATCACCATGATGTCATTATTAAGCACGTTAAATTGCCGGACAGGGCACATCATCCGCGGGGCTGGAATACCGATATCTCCCATCAACGCAAGATTCGCTCCTATCACGTCGAAAGTGCCTGGTATTGTCATTGGTCAACACAATGCGATGATTCTTGCCGCGTACCAGCCTGTTTTGCCCTTGAAGAGGATGAGCAGGAGTTTGTCATGGTGCTTGAAGACCTGGATGCCAGTGGTTTCCCGGTTCGCAAAGAAAGGGTATCAATGGAGCAAATGCAGGTTTGTCTTTCCTGGCTTGCCAATTTTCATGCGACTTTCATGGGGAAAGAGCCGAAAGGGCTTTGGCCGGTCGGTACCTACTGGCATCTGGAAACCCGTCCTGATGAACTAGAAGTCCTTGATGATCCTGAATTAAAAGCAGCGGCTCATAAGATCGACGAGAAACTTAACAATGCGTCTTACCAGACTTTTGTCCATGGGGATGCCAAACTCGCCAATTTCTGTTTTAGTCAATCAGGACAGCGGGTCGCTGCGGTCGATTTTCAATACGTCGGTGGTGGTTGTGGTATGAAGGATGTGGCTTATTTCATCGGAAGCTGTCTCTATGAGGAAGATTGTGAACGTTATGAAGAGGCATTGCTAGAGAGCTATTTTTCCAGTCTGGTTGAGTCCTTAAAGGCAAGGGGCAGTCAGCTTGATCTGGATGACCTGCTATCACAGTGGCGCGCACTTTATCCGGTGGCATGGACGGATTTTCATCGATTCGTCAAAGGCTGGAGTCCAGGGCACTGGAAAATCCATGGCTATAGCGAAAGAATCGCTCATGAAGTGATTGAGCAGTTAAAAGGTGAATGAACCATGACGCTGACAGATGAAAACTTGAGATTTCTTCACGACAATGCTGTATCCGCTGCCAGGCAGGCCGGGGATATCATCAGGGCCTCTCAAAACAGGCCTTTGGATGTAAAGACCAAAACCGGTGGTGACACGCTTGCTTCCCAGGTTGTCACGGAAGTGGACCTTCTCAGTGAAAAGGCCATTGTCGACGCATTACAAAGTAGCCGTGATAAATTCGATTTAGGTCTTTTGACAGAAGAGCGGGGTGACGATGGTTCACGCCTGGTCAAAGATTATTTTTGGTGTGTGGACCCAATTGACGGCACCTTGTCTTTCATTGAAGGGGTTTCCGGTTATGCAGTATCCATCGGCCTGGTCTCAAAAGCTGGACAGGCACTGATCGGAATTGTTTATGATCCGCTCACCGACACGCTCTATTCTGCTATTCGAGGAAGAGGTGCATGGAAAAATGGTGAGCCGTGGCAGCTACTCGCAGACACATCCATTACCCATCAGGCACTGACCCTCGTGTGTGATCGCGGTCTGGAGGCTCAACCTTATTATTCTGAGTTATTGAGTCAGTTTGAGTCTGTTGCCAAAGATATGGGTGCAACTGGTTTACATACCCTGCATAAGGGCGGAGCTGTGATGAATGCGTGCTGGGTGCTTGAGAATACTCCAGCGTGCTATTTTAAAATACCCAAGCCACAGCAGGGCGGGGGTAGTTTGTGGGACTTTGCCGCCATTACCTGCCTGTTTGAGGCCATGGAGGTCGTGGTAACGGCCTTTGATGGAAAGCCACTGGCGCTAAATCCTGAGGAGACGACTTTTATGAATAACCAGGGTGTGATCTTTGCCACGGATGAAAGACTTGCTAATGCCATACAACAGTTGAATGTTGGCTGAAGTTGGTTTGCTGTAAATGGCAGAGTTTTTTAACTCATTAATTTTACGAACAACTAACTGCATCACCGGATTAAATATTAAATAGCTATAATTAGGGCTATATTATGTGTAATATGCATTAAATAGCCTTATTTAAGGCTATTATTTACTATATATCTTGATAAAACCTTATTGTTTATTATAATAGTCAAAAAGTAAGCTATTAAATCAGTAATAGCTGTTTAAAAGAATGTTTTAGGGCTGTTATGGATTTTTATGCTTTATCAGACAAGTATATCGAGCAGGAACTTGGCAATCGCCTGAAAGCGCTTCGTCTGCAAAGAAATATCACCCAGAAAGAACTGGCTGAGGCAACGACTTTGTCGCTCAATTCGATTAAATCTCTTGAAGCCGGCCGGGGCAAGCTTTCGACGATTATTGCGGTATTAAGAGAGTTGGGTGCCCTGGATCAGCTCGATAACTTCATTCCTGAGATATCAATAAGCCCAATGCAGATTGCCAAAATGCAGGGGCGAGTGCGTCAACGCGCGTCAGGAGAGCGCGTAAAGTCCCAGGAAAAGGATGAGCCCGAATGGTAAAAAAAATCGATACAGCCATTGTCAGATTGTGGGGTGATATCGTTGGGGCGGTATCCTGGCTGGATGAGCGGGGCTATGGCGTTTTTGAATATGATAGGGACTTCATCAAAAAGGGTCTTGATGTATCACCGATTAGCATGGGCCTGGGTGTGGCTGGGGCGGGTGATGGTAAGTTCTTTTTCCCCGCACTCAATAAAGATACCTATTTAGGCCTGCCAGGACTGTTAGCCGATGTATTGCCGGATAAGTTTGGTAACAGCATCATCGATGCCTGGCTGGCGAGAAATGGGCGTGACAGTAACAGTTTTAGCCCTGTTGAAAGGCTTTGTTATACCGGCAAGCGTGGCATGGGGGCTTTGGAATTTAGCCCGCCAGTTATTGAAGACTATGACAAGTCAGTCGCGGTAGAGATCTCTGAACTGGTTAAGCTTGCCCAGGAGGTCATGAATGAACGTAAGGGGCTTAATGTTCAGTTTGCTGATGGTGGCCATGAGAACGCGGATGCCATACTGGATATATTGCGTGTCGGTACGTCTGCAGGTGGCGCCAGGCCAAAAGCCGTCATCGCAATGAATGATAAAGGTGATGTCCTGTCTGGTCAGACTGATGCGCCCAAGGGTTATGACTATTGGTTATTAAAGTTCGATGGTGTTACCGATTTAGAGTTGGGTGAACCAATGGGGTATGGGCGTATTGAGTACGCCTATTACCTGATGGCAAAAGAAGCAGGTATCAGCATGACAGAATGCAAGCTTCTGGAAGAAAATGGACGCGCTCATTTCATGACGAAGCGTTTTGACCGAGTCGGTGGAAAGAAGCTACATATGCAGTCACTGTGTGGTATTGCACATTATGATTTCAATATGGCCGGCGCCTATAGTTATGAACAGGCATTTGAAGTCATGCGAAGGCTGCGCCTCAGTAAGGCTGAAGCATCCCAGCAATATCGTCGAATGCTATTCAATATCATTGCGCGCAACCAGGACGATCACACTAAAAACATTTCCTTCCTGATGGGCAAGGATGGAAAGTGGAAATTATCACCAGCCTATGATGTCACGTACTCTCATAATCCGGCTGGGAAATGGACCAATCAGCATCAGATGAGCGTCAATGGAAAACGCGATCACTTTACCAAAGAAGAATTAATTCTTACTGGAAAGTCTCTGAGTCTTTCAAAGCCAGAAGCCATTATTGATGAGGTTATCGCTGCTGTTGATCGATGGATGGATTTTGCGGATAGGGCAGGTGTTGTCGGCAAGGTAAGTCAAGAGATTCAGAAAAATCATCGCATGAAACTCTAGTCACAGACTTATTTATTCATTTCAGCTTGTTTGATGTTGCTATTTAGACCTTGGCTTACTTGTGGAGTTACATCTTTTTGACCAAGGAGTTTTAAAATAGCTATAGCTTGTTCTGAAACGACCTGAAAAAATTCACGATTAGGGTTAATTCGGCTTGGGCCAAATGCAATATGAAGTGCGGACTCAACCTTTGAGCAATCCACAACTTCAACTGCATACTCACACTCAAATGGCACTGGAACTCCAGTAGTGTAAAGCTGATTCATTCTGAGCTTTACATCTGCCTGGGTGGTCTTGCCTATTTTCACAATACCTGGCATTGCGGGGTTGCTATATTTGGCCCAGATATATAGCCCGAAGGTCACAAGATATATTTTCTCGGAAAGAACAATTTCGAATTAGACTAGAGCGGACAGTGATTTTTTTCTTGGTGACTGACGACTCTCGGCAAACAGCAGCCTGTTAGTATTTTCTAATGAAGAGTGAAACTTACCGATAGCAGCCGTTCAATTCGATAAATCTGGTAAAGACGACCGGCTGAGTTGTGGTAAAAGCTGATACCTAAGCGTCCCTTTATAGACGATTTGAAAGATGAATTATCTATTCAGTTAACAGTTTTAAAAACACACGAACGGCAACTCCTTGCCTTGTAAATTTATTCGAACCACCAACTGCTAACTTTTCCAAAGCATAAAATAATTATTGATAGCTATCCATTAGTTCAGCTAAATGCTTACCTATTAATTTACTTCCAGGGATATTCAGATGATGCTTATCTCTATAGAGAATTTCTTCACCTGACACCATGCTACATTTTGTTTCATTACATAAAGCATCAGAAATTGGAAAATAGTTTACGGAATATATTTTTGATAGATTTTTCAAAATACCATGATATACACGCTCCTGGGATAAAACTTCCTCTTTTGCAAGACTACATACCGATACTGATTGCGCCACATTCTCGGCATACAAACAATCCTCCGGATGAATTTCATATCGTGGTATATCTCCAACTAATACAACATTATGTCCTGCGTTTTTGAGATTGTTTATTGTGCTTGAGAAGCCTTCAAACAAATGATTATCTTTTCTTAGTTGTGAAACATAATGCATGGTCAATATAATTGTTTTTGGTTTATATGAATGCAATAGAACATTAAATATTGACTCATACTCCGTATTTGAAATATAGGGTTTGCCTGGCAATATATAAAAAGCGATATTCTTTGAAGGTACTGACTCTGCAAGTCCAATAAAAAGGTGTTCTGCATGAGAGTCTCCTAGCAGGACCCAATCGGCATCTCCAGGCTTAGTCTGTTTACAACGAAGAAAGTGCCCCCACTTGAAAGCTTGTTCTGCAATTTCTTTGGGTTCGCAATCTACAGATCGCTCATCAATATACTGGTAAAACTCCTGGTGATGCACATCGCCAGTTAAGACTTTGGAAAAGCGATTATGAAAACCATCATTAAAGTACCAGTATACTCCCAATAGTGAAAAGGCAATCATGCCTGCTAGGGCCATCACAAACAGACTTGTCTTCGACTTGATTTTACCTTCAGCTCCCCGAAAAGGTTTCTCGACATATTGCCAACTAAATATTGCTAAAACCAAAGATACTAAAGACAGTGTCAACATCAACAAACTACTTGGTGGCTCCAGCAACCGGATTCGAGCAAATGCAAATAAGGGTTGGTGCCATAAATAAGCGCTATAGCTTATCAATCCAATTCCAACAAATAACTTCATGCTTAGCAGTTTTGCCGCAAACGTATCTTTGGAAGCAAACAATATCAATAAAACCACCCCAATAACTGGGAGCAATAAATAGACGCTGGGAGATGGAGTGTCTTTGTCATAAGAAAAAATCGCAAGCATAATTGCTGCCAAACCTATCAAGGATAGCGTATTGCTCGAACGCACCCCTTTCTTTTTAACAATGAATGCCGCAATAGAACCGGCAAATATCTCCCACACTCGTGATGGTGAAAAATAGAAGTTAGCTGATGGGTAATTCCTCCAACCCCACTCGCTTAAGGAAAGACTGAGAACCGCCAGAGCGACTAGTATCCAGAACACACGATTCTGGCCTAGTCGCATAACTAACAGCAAAAAAACTGGAAACACAAGATAATACTGCTCTTCAACTGCCAAGCTCCAGGTATGCAGCAAAGGCTTTTCTTCTGCTGCCGCTGCAAAATAGCCACTTTCTCGCAAAAAAAGAAAATTCGATAGAAAAAAGCTCACTGCCAAAAGGCTTTTCGAAAAATCCTTGATTTGACTTGGGAGCATCCACATCCAAGCAAACGGTAAACATATGAACATTATAAAAAATAATGCCGGAAGAATACGACGAACTCGACGCTCATAGAATGTAACAATACTAAACCGACGTTTTTCGATATCCTCTACCAGAATCGTCGTAATCAAATAGCCACTGATTACAAAAAAAACATCCACCCCAACAAAACCACCACTGAACAATTCGAATCCAGCATGAAACAATATGACGGGGATGACGGCAATAGCCCGCAAACCATCAATTTCGGCGCGATATTTCAAAACAATAATTCCTAGTTATATAGCTATTGCCAAGGCTGGGGGTTACAGATTCATGCTCTAACAATATAGAAATCTTGGTGTTAAAGATTTGCTCTAAATGATATTCTGAATATTCTCTCAATCTAACTATATTATCCAAAGTGGAAATAAAAATAATACTAAAACAGTGGTCGTTGCCATATGAAGATATTTGTATAGACTTAGAAGGCAATGGTCGTGATAGCTCTTAGTTAGTGTTGTCAGGCCTATAAGAAAAAATATTTAGCTAGATCTTTTGATAATGCGAATATTTTTCAACGCTGGCAAAACTGTCTTTTCACCATTGAAGGTGAGATATATTTTTTAGGGTATTAGTAATGATCGCACTTTGACCTATACTGATCAAATTGGCCCAACATAGATTTTGGAGAATTTCTTGGGATTCAAAGGTACTATTCTTCTCCGGCTTAATCAGCATTGGAACACTTCCACCTTGGTATTTCGTATTACACTTGGGGTACTGCTACTTTTTTTGTGTGGCGTGCTACTTCAGTTTCAGCTGGTAGGCGATAGTGGAAGCAAACAGTATCTGGAGGAGTACAGTAAACGCCAATCCCTGCAACTGCATATCAACGCAAATAGAATAAAACAGTCCATTGAGATACTGGGTTTGGACGCGCTATTTCTCAGCGATACCCCTGGAATACAAGGGCTCCTTAAAGCATTTTCTTCCTCTAACAATGATGCCTCACCTACCAAGGGTAAAAGGATCAGATTGCTGGAAAACGGATTCAGTAACTTTCTCAGGGCCCGCCCCGATTATTATCAGGTAAGTTTAATCGGCATTGCAGATCAGGGACGTGAACTCATCAGGGTCTATCGAGAAAATGAAGAAATATTAGTTACACCACCAGAACTGCTACAGCAAAAAGGAGACAGGGACTATTTTCATTCTGGCCTAACCATGAAGGCAGACGATATATACCTATCAGAGATCAATCTAAACCGTGAAGATGGGAAGGTCGTAACACCTATTGTTCCCACATTACGGGCTACGGCCCCGCTCAGGACAGGCGATGGCAGCATCTTTGGCATTATTGTCATTAACATGGACATGCGCAATGTATTGGAGGATATCGTTAGCCACAAAGTGAAAGGTGCAAATAACTACTTGTTAAATGACCAGGGTGATTACCTGATTCACCCGGACAGTAAGAAGGCTTTTGGTTTTGATTTCGGTCAGCCGTTGCGATGGCAAGACGAGTTTCCTGACTCGCCAATTCCCGTTACCCTATCCAGTATCGCCCCTGAGCAGCTTCATCCTCAAGAAATCGTCAAGAACTCCGCTGGATATTACGCCAGCTACCACAGAATCAATTTTGATCCCTATCAGACTGACCGCTTCCTTACTCTGGTTTCCGTAATCTCAGATGATTTCATCAAGCAGCAGATTGCTGCCACCCAGCAACTGTTAAGCAAGATCTCCTTAATTATCGGTGTAGTACTGGGATTGCTAGTTTTCCTTTTTCTGCGACGCATCCTTGCCCCTCTACAGAAGATTCAATTTGCTGCCACTGAGATAGGTAACGGCAGGTACGATACGAAACTGCCAAACATTCGAGGAAAAAGTGAGATAGGTAGACTTCTCTCTGCCTTCCATACAATGCAAACGCAAATTAAAACGCATAATCAGGAAATTCAGCAGGCCAATGCGAATCTGATAGAAAGTGAAGCATATACCAACCTCATCATTGACACTGTACCTGAAGCCATTCTCACAGCTGATTTTAATGGAAAAATTACCCGTATCAACAAACGTGTCATGCAACTTTTTGGCTATACACCTGAAGAGATACTGGGCAAGAACGTGGAGATATTGGTCCCAGAAAATCTCCGCGAAAACCATAAATCCCTACGAACAAGCTTTGTTGAGAATCCCGGTGAACTGAACAAGGGAGTCACTATCAGCATTGCAGCACGACACAAGGACGGGCATGAAATCCCTGTGGAGATTGGTCTCGCTCCTTTAAAGACAAAAACTCTGACACGCTTCATTATTAGTATCAGTGATGTTAGTCAGCGTGTACAAGCCGAGAAGCTGAAGCAGTATGATCGAGAGCAGCAGTCCACGCTCAGATCAATGTTGGAAACCACTTTGACTGGTAATAACCTGGAGCAAACGCTGGAGAACTGTTTAAAACAACTGCTGCAGGTATCCTGGCTATCTATTCTGCCCAAGGGAGGAATCTTCCTGGTAGATCAGGATAGAAGTGGATTGAGATTGGTGGTATCCCACGACCTCTCCCCTGAAATTGAGTCATTGTGCGCTCATGTTCCGTTTGGCAAGTGCCTCTGCGGACGAGCAGCTGAAAGCCAGCAACTACAATTCGCCCATTGCGTAGATAAGCGTCATGAAATTTCATTTCCAGGTATGGTCGATCATGGGCATTACAGCATCCCTCTAACCAATAACAATATTTTGATGGGTGTATTAGTGCTCTATCTGCCAGTAAACTTTGAACGTAGTCCCCTTATGGAGCAGTTTCTTTCTTCAGTAGCTGACATATTTGCAGGGTACATCAGTCGCAAACAACAGGAAGAACACTTACGCCGAGCGTCGGTGGTGCTGGAGAATACGCTTGAAGGTGTATTGGTCACGGACCTTGATACCCGCATCATCATGATCAATCCAGCCTTTAGCAAGATTACAGGATACAGCGAGCTGGATATACTCGGCAAAACCCCCGAAATTCTGCACTCTGATCGTCAGGACGAAATGTTTTACCAACAACTTTGGGCTTCAGTGCACCAGATGGGATTTTGGCAGGGAGAGATTTGGAATCGCCGAAAAAATGGGGATATCTATCCTGAATGGCTCAGCATCAGCTCAGTGAAAAACGAGCAGGGTGAGGTAGAAAACTATGTGGGTGTTTTCAGTGATATCAGTCAGGTTAAGGATGCTGAAAAACGACTTGCCCATCTGGCACATCATGATGCCCTTACCGACTTGCCAAATAGACTAAAAATACAAACACTGATTGAGCATGCTATTCATCGTGCCAACAGGGAGAGTAAGCGAATAGCCCTTTTGTTCATGGATTTGGATCGCTTTAAGAACATCAATGATAGTCTTGGGCATACAGCGGGCGATGAAGTGTTGAAGCAAGTGGCAAATCGTCTTAAACAACGTATTCGGGCCAGCGATACCATTGCACGGCTGGGTGGCGATGAGTTTTTGCTCCTGTTGGAGGAACTAAAGGATACAGACACAGCTGCCAATGTGGCCCACAATATTATTGACGAAATTGCTCCTCCGATACGTCTGGTGGCTGGTCATGAGGTTTATGTAGGTATTAGTGTCGGTATCAGTGTCTATCCCGATGATGGCGAAAAGATGGAAGATCTGGTGCGCAATGCGGATAGTGCCATGTACCAGGCCAAAAACGCTGGTCGTAATACTTACCGTTTCTACACGGATGAACTAACTCAAAGTGCCGAAAAACGTCTGAGACTGGAAGGACGAATGAGGCAGGCTTTGAAAGGGGGGGAGTTCCTGCTGAACTACCAGCCTTTGATCTCAGCAAACCGATGCATAGGTATCGAAGCACTAATCCGATGGCAAGACCATAAGGAGGGATTGATATCACCCGCTGAATTTATCCCTATCGCCGAAGAAACACGGCTAATTATTCCCATAGGTGATTGGGTAATTCGCACTGCCTGTACTCAGATGAAGGCATGGTTAGATGAGGGGTTTGATCTAGCTACTGTAGCAGTGAACCTTTCACCTATTCAGTGCCAGCAACACGATTTCGTCGATAAAATACAGGATATTCTGCAGGAGACAGGTCTTCCTGCAAAGCATTTGGAATTCGAAATAACTGAAGGCACCATAATGGACCAGAATCATGACTCAGAGCATAAGCTTGCTAATCTGTATGAGCTAGGTGTGAAAATCGCCATCGATGATTTTGGCACCGGCTACTCATCCCTCGCCTACTTAAAGCGTTTTAAGTTCCATAAATTAAAAATTGATCAAAGCTTCGTGCGCGATATCCCGAATAGCAAGGCTAGTATGGAAATTACTGCGACCATCATTGCAATGGCCAAAAATATGGGAATCGAGGTGTTGGCTGAGGGTGTTGAAACATCCCTTCAACATAAATTCCTACTGGAGCAGGGTTGCCGCGACTTCCAGGGCTACTTATTCAGTCGGCCTTTACCTGCTGATAAGTTATCAGGAATTTTGAACCAAGGATTCTAGTGATCATTCATGACGAGCTTTCAACGATATCAACCGGCAAATAAATGATCGAGTTGACTACTAGATTCGTAAATGACTGGAGTTGACCGATAACCGCCTATAGATTTTACTTCATTGCGACTGCTATTCAGCAGTTGCTGCCTGATGGTGTCAATTTCTCATCAGGCGAGGGGCAGCTCATGCTGAACAGTGGAAGTTATGAATTAATTTCTACGGGCAACTATCGGCAATCAGGAGTCAGCCATTCAATACGGAGGTTTATGAGTATTTCCCGGAAGTGGCCGTTCAGGACTTTTAGATATGGAAATCTACAAAGCGGTCAGAATATTTGTCTTTCGGGTGATGCTAGCAGTCTTATTATTGGTAAAAACTGTGGTAAAGAGCAAATAGTATTATATTAATTTTAGAAAAGAACGTATTTTCATTCTTAATGTTATACTAGCTCTATAATTGATTGAGATAAGCTCGTTTTATGGCGAAATCTAAACGTCTTTTCATTGCTATATTACTAGCATTTATTGGTTATTATATCGGTTCTGTCTTTTTCTCACCGACTCATGCTACTTTAATAGCTTGCATTACCTTGCTAGTTGCACTCTGGACAAATGAAGCTCTACCACTGGGCATCGTTTCCTTATTGCCGCTTATTATATTTCCGGCTTCTGGGTTAGTGACAACCAAGGAAGTTGCAGCCAATTACGCTAACCCGATTGTCTTTCTATTTCTCGGTGGCTTTATGCTAGCAATTGCTACCCAGAAAACAGGCCTGCACAAAGTTATTGCTCAAAAGATTTTAAACATCTTTCCAGCAACCCCCCGGGGTATTATTTATTCCATGTCGTTGACATCTGCACTGTTGAGTGCGTTTCTTTCAAATACCACAACCGCTTTATTGCTCATCTCTATTGCCTTGTTTTTAACTGATAACTCAGCATTAAAAGTCCGCCTGGTATTGGCTGTAGCTTATGGAGCTAGTATAGGAGGTATTATCACTCCTATTGGAACTCCACCGAACCTAATACTGCTAGGTTTCATGGAAACCCAGGCTATTCCTGCTATTGGTTTTATGCAATGGATGTTTATGACCTTTCCGTTAGCCATAATCATGTTATTGGTTATTGGCTATGTGTTATCACATGGTGTAGAGAATGCCCATATTGCCAATCTGCACGATAACCACAGTATCACCAGCGAGCAAAAACATTTAAGCTGGATTCTAATTGGTATGGTGCTTTTGTTGCTGGCTAACTCACCAATAAAGCCTTATTACGATGGACTTGGTCTAAGTGAAAAAGGCATCCTTCTGGGCTTTGGGCTTCTGATGTTTTTGCCAGGATTAGACTTTTTGTCCTGGAAAGATACAAAAAAAATACCTTATGAAATCATTTTTCTTTTCGGGGCTGGCTTTTCCATAGCAACTGCGTTTCTACAGACCGGCTTTGCAACAGAAATAGCCAACCTGCTAACAACCTTTAGTAATCTTGATACTTTTTACCTGATCCTTATTATTGCTGCCTTTGTGACGTTTAGTACCGAGATCACCAGTAATACTGCTTTGGTTTCAATGATATTACCGGTTATCTATACTCTGGCTGTTGATACTGGTCTAAATCATCAACTGCTCTTGATGGTATCTACTATCTGTGCCAGTTACGCTTTTATGCTTCCAATAGCAACACCACCTAATGCAATTGCGATGAGCAGAGGAGTCGTCAGGATTCGTGATATGGTTACACATGGATTCCTATTTAATCTTATAGGAATCGCTCTGATCTCTGTATATGCGATGCTATTTTGGCGAAATGTACTTTAGGCTGTTAAATTGCATTTTTTCCTGATTACTCATACACCCAGTAAGAAAAGCAATACTAATTAGAGTTGTTACAACAGCAATTTTTTTTAACACATTTATCTCCAGAAATATTTAACAGGAACTTTAAGATACTTATCAAATATTTATTTTTTTGACACAAAAAACGGACTTGACTGAATGACTGTGTCTTTACAATATGTTCATGAAAAAGCTTATGAAAGATATAATCAATTTCTTCAGTGGAGAAAAGAAAACGCTATAAAAAAGATGAAATCAGAAAGTTGAAAATGTCGGCACCACATTAGAGACATCCAGAAGGCGTCCCTGAGAGACTGCTTCCGGGAAGCGGACTGTTTTACCGGGTCCTTGGGCGTCAGCATCTGCTGAACAGCTGTCGGATGAAAAAATCTATCTAATTTCTATCATCGGGCCGGTGTTCAGTGTGAGCTGTCATTGGTGGATTTTGGCCTTGAGGGGCAGGAATTGCTGATAAGCCGCCAGTCTCCAGGACTCATTTCATACCAAGCTTAGCAAGCGCTCCAACTGATCATTGGAAAGCTGCAAGCCATAAGTTTTTTGAAGCCAATCGGCCGCCTGTCCTAGATCGTCAGGCGGAGGTGTCATTTCTTTCAGAAAACCGCCCACATCTTCCACTACCGCCCATGGGTAAATGAGCCAATGCCATTCATCTAGGGTTTCAGCTACATATTCTGCCCTTACCGGTGAATGGGCCTTTTCGTGCAGAACGGCGATACGGACCTCAGTCGGCCCCAGGCTTTCGAGATGGTTTCGGGCAACTTCCAAGGTGTCACCAGTGTCGTTGACATCATCCACCAGTAAGATACGTTGACCTGTGATATCCATGCACAATGGATACTTAACATAAGCTTGCTGCTCGCGAACAGCCGCCTTGCGGTAATGCACCACGCGGATGCTGGTCAAATTGAATAGGCCGAGTACATCACACAACACCCTTGCAGGAGTAAAGCCACCACGGGAAATTCCCACGACTAGGTCCGGGTGATAGTCACTGGCACGGATCTGCCCGGCCAGTTTGTATACTAGGTCGTATACCGCCTCTTGAGAGACTAGTTCGCAGCGCAACCGATTAGCCATTTTGATACCCTCCATCCAGAACGATTGAAGAAACACGTCTCGAAACTTATAAAACTGTAGCCTCCGATGATGATTATCTTAAAGCAAAAGCTAATTATGATGCTGTATTAATAAACTCCAAATATGGGAAATGATCTACATATCGACTAATTTGGTTAATGCCTGCTAATGCACTGGCGGGTTTTTTGTAGCCAAAAAAAGACCCAGTTCAGGAGAGTGAACCGGGTCAGAACGCTTGTAGAAGAAAACTCAAAGTAATATGTCTTAGAGTCGGAAAGAATAATAACCTAGTAAAATACTATGAAATAGGTGGAGATATTGGGGTTATTTTTTGGCAGCAGTCTCACGGTGATAAAAAAAGCCCCAGCTCGCTACTGGGGCTATCGCATCTAGAGCGATGCGGAGGAGTATTTCACTAATTGTCAGGGTTACATATTCTATTCAGAATTACCTTGATCTAAGTCAGGTTATCTGGAAGACCAAGATGTAAATGTAGACTTGACAAGCATAAGCAAAAGCTTATATAGTAATTGCATCAATTGTTTAGAGTTAGTTTTTAATGTAGGTAGATAAATGAAGGCCCTGTTTGTAATAGAGTTAATGCTTGTGGCAGTATTCCTAGTGATAGGCGCTAAGGCTTTCTATTGCCATTTTCAGGGTTCTTGTGAAGATTAAGCCTTTCCTGTCGTTGCTCGTTTCCACCCACTGTAATTGATAACTGACTGTGATTACTACAACTTGTAGACGCTTTTGACGGTATTCTTGTCGGTATTGAAATACCAAAAGCCATCACAATTCCTTCACACTAACGAGCCCCATTGGGCACATTTGTAATCAATCTGACACAAATAACTTATTGATTTCATTGAGTGTGGTGGAGTATGCTTGTGCGTGTAAGTGGCTAAAGCCGACTCATAACCTGAAGGTCGTAGGTTCAAATCCTGCCCCCGCTACCACATTTAGAAACACCTCTGGTTCCACTGCTCCGGAGCCAGAGTCGTGTTTTGTTTTCCTTAGTAAATTCAAGAAGTTACTTTTGATTTCGACACGGATACTTTCGTTATTGTCATTAGTAATTGTAATTTCATCGACTAATTCTTGAATAATATTTCTTGTTTCAGGTATGTGATCTGAAAGGGTTGATCTAAGGTCTGCTACTGCCTCGCGATAGGCTTTTGCTGCATTCGGAATTGATGTGAGATCTGGCTCATTTTCAGTATCTAATAATGAAATTTTCTCCTTAATGTCATGTAACTCTTTTTCTGTTTGTGAAAGCCTATTTTCAACGAGTTTGAAGGAACCAGCTGCTACAGCATCAAGAAGGTTTTCTATTTCCTTTGTTAGTGAGAATTCTTTATTTTTGAGCTGTTCAATTTCTGTGTGTTTTTTTTTGTTGCCCTCATTCAGAGCTTTTTCTACTTCATCTATATAATTGGAAATTGACTCTGGTGTCAGAAGCTCTTCCTGAAGTAACGATAAAATCGCACTTTCAAGTTTGTCGCGATGGATTAGCATAGAGTTATCACAGATTGCCGGACCACGATCTTTATGATGACTGCACCCATAGTTCTTGGAGTTAACGGCTGTTACTGCACCACCACAATTGCCACAGGAAATAAGCCCACCGAGTAGGGTTCTAGCCCGCCTTCCTGGCCCTGAGTTTCCTCCGTTTTGGCGTGAAGTTTGAAGGCGCTTTTGAACCTGATTCCAAAGCTCTTCACTAATAATTCTTAATTCAGGTCGATCATCTTCAATCCAGTCAGATTCAGGCCGCTCTCGACGTTTTCTTTTACCAGAAACAGGGTCTCTGAGCCATTCACTGCGATTCCAGATGTATTTGCCCCGATAAATTGGATTCCTCAGAATGCCAGTTTTCTTTTTGGGGTGACCATAAAGTGCTCCATGTGCCCAGCTTTTTCCACGTGGTGAAAGAATGCCTTCTTTATTGAATAGATGAGCAATTGCCTTTGGTGATTTTCCAGAAGCATAAAGTTCAAATGCACGCTCAATTATCTCTGCCTGATCCGGTACGATTTTAAGATCATAACCGCCATCGACTTCCACAGACCGATAACCGAAAGGTAGTCCTCCTGCAAAATGTCCTCTTTCAACCTGTCCTGATAATCCTCGGTGTGTCTTATCACCCAAGTCATCTAGATAAACAGCGGACATGATACCCCTCATACCCCTGAGGATGATTTTACTGTCTGACATTGAGTCATATCCATCGCTCACACCAATCAAACGAATTTCTTGAAATTCGATTAAGCGAATAATTTTTTCCTGTTCAACTGGGTCACGTGAAAGGCGATCTAGACTTTCAATCAAAATCATATCAGTAGTATTTTGCTGAATAACCTTTAAAAGTGAAGCTCCGCCGGGTCTTTTATCAACCGGGACATAGCCTCTTACTTCACTATCTGAAATGGTATTTAAATCAAGAATTCCTTCGCTTTCTGCACGTTGTTTGCACAGTCTTTCTTGGTCATCAATAGATTTACATGACTGTTTGTCACTTGAGTAGCGAGCGTAAATAACTGCCTTCATTTTGGGATCCTGTAATACATATAAGAGATATATTTTGAAGCTCAATCTGTCGAATAATCGTTTCTAGTTCAATTGAGTTGCGTGAAAGTCGTTCAAAATTTTCGATGATAATCAAGTCAACTGCCTGCAGCTTTATCGCTGACAATAATGCGCGTCCCCCGAGGCGTTCAGTTAATGGAGTATTGCCACTCATAGGATGGTCTGAAAGAGTAGTTATTTGACTAGCCCTCTCGATTTGAGCGCACTTTTTGCATTTCTCTATCTGGTCTTTAATAACCATGCTTGAATTTAGAGAGGAAGCACAACGAGTATAGATAATTGTTTCCATGGGTTACTTACTGCTCTCTTCAGTTTTGGCTTTTTCTTGAAAGATAATAGGATGCTTGGCGGTATTATCTTTGTGTCGCTTTGCAGTGATTTGAGCAAGGAGACGAATCATCGGATAAACTGTTCCCTTTTTTGAAACTTTATCAATTTCATTTTTCATACTACTTCTCGGTATATAAATTCAAAAAAATTAATTAAATGCCGTTAGCTATGTGAGCTAGCATTGGAAAAAGTTATAGCCAACTATTTCCCGTGAATAAAGTGGGAAGAAATTAATAAACAGTGACTTATAGTGTATCTATATAGGGTATGAAGGTATGAAAAGCATGCAGTTGAAGAATAAAATGGTAATTTATTGATTGCTGTGGATAGGCTGAACAACCAATAGATAACAATACCTATGAAATATCTTCAGATTTGGCATTCCTAGATATATAAGCGATGCAAAATTTCAGATTTCAAGGGTCTTCATCGACCAGCACAGCTTAGGACTGCATGCCGAAACGAAACTTGAAACCACCAAGGCTTGCTAGGTTAATTGGATCGAGTTTCACCGGAATGATCAAGAAAATTTACGAAGCCACTTTGCGAACATGCGCAGCTCGTCAGCCTCCACACCTAATGTTTCTGCAACAATATGCAAGCCATTTTCATCCACCTCGTTGATATACAAGAGGGCGCCTAACCGATCCAACTGTCCAAGCTTGCGGGCTTTTGCCTCAAGATAACCTGGGTCATCTGGAAAACGTTTCTCAAAACTTTCGTAAACACATTGTGCAATGTAATTCATAGTGCGACTCCTTCTAATTACGTATTCAATTCATTCGCAATTCCATCCTAGGAACAAATTCAGTAAATTTGGTAAATAGCTCCGTATTTTTGACAACATTGAATATAGAAATAAACATGCTGGATGTTCCGCGCAGAACATCCGTATTTTTTAGATTTTGTTTCGCGACGAAACACGACAAGGTTCCGCGCAGAACATCCGTATTTTTTAGATTTTGTTTCGCGACGAAACACGACAAGGTTCCGCGCAGAACATCCGTATTTTTTAGATTTT